>Ga0222715_10000221_pt1 | contig 60100 bp, 44 predicted proteins | sample C33_9DmetaG_FD_165056 | JGI IMG/M metagenome (GOLD analysis project Ga0222715, IMG submission 165056) | Estuarine water microbial communities from San Francisco Bay, California, United States - C33_9D | ecosystem: Environmental > Aquatic > Marine > Unclassified | place: USA: California...
CGGCGAGACGGTGGAAATACCAGTTACTTGTCGTCTTGATACTGCCGAAGAAGTGCATGTTTATGCCGCCGGTGGTGTGCTGCAACGTTTCGCTCAAGACTTTCTTGAATCAAACGCGGCCTAGGCAGGAGTTAATACATGAGTCAGGTTCCTCAAATAAAAATTCCCGCTACTTATATGCGTGGCGGTACCAGTAAAGGCGTGTTCTTTAATCTTGAAGATCTGCCCAAAGCGGCGCAGGTGCCGGGTGCTGCACGCGATGCATTTTTGTTACGTGTGATCGGTAGTCCCGATCCTTATGGCAAGCATACCGATGGTATGGGTGGTGCAACCTCCAGTACCAGCAAGACGGTCATCCTGTCGAAAACCAGTCAGCCGGATCATGATGTCGATTATCTGTTTGGTCAGGTGTCTATCGATAAGCCTTTCGTCGACTGGAGTGGTAACTGCGGCAACCTGACCGCAGCGGTAGGTTCGTTTGCTATTAGTAGTGGTCTGGTTGATGCGAGTCGTGTTCCCGAGAATGGTGTGGCTATCGTCCGTATCTGGCAGGCCAATATTAAAAAGACCATTATCGCGCATGTTCCTGTTACCAATGGTCAAGTACAGGAAACCGGCGACTTCGAACTGGATGGCGTAACGTTTCCTGCCGCAGAAGTGCAGGTGGAATTTATGGACCCGGCCGATGGTGAAGGTGCGATGTTGCCAACAGGTAATCTGGTAGATGAACTGGAAGTGCCGGGTGTGGGTACATTCAAAGCGACGATGATCAATGCCGGTATCCCGACCATCTTTCTCAATGCAGAAGACATCGGTTATACCGGCACTGAACTTCAGGGTGCGATTAACGGCGATGAAAAAGCGTTGTTCATGTTTGAAACGATTCGTGCTCACGGTGCTGTGCGTATGGGACTGATTAAAAATATAGAAGAGGCCGCAGGTCGAGAGCATACGCCCAAGGTCGCTTTTGTTGCCAAGGCTGCTGACTATGTTTCTTCCAGTGGTAAACTCATTAGTGCTGCTGATATTGATTTGAATGTGCGTGCACTGTCGATGGGTAAATTACATCACGCTATGATGGGTACCGCTGCGGTAGCGATTGGAACAGCCGCCGCTATTCCGGGTACGCTGGTGAATCTTGCTGCCGGTGGCGGTGATCGAAAAGCCGTTACCTTTGGACATCCGTCTGGCACTTTGCGAGTCGGCGCCGAGGCTATTCAAAAAGACGGTGAATGGACTGCGACCAAGGTGATCATGAGTCGCAGTGCTCGCGTTCTTATGGAAGGTTGGGTACGTGTTCCTGGTGATGCATTTTGATAAATAATCTATTTGTAGCCTGCATCTCAATCGTTAATTCTGTTACAGGTGCCATGCCAGCGTCCACCGGCAGCGCCTGAAGTATTACTACCAACATAACACTCGCCTGCTTTTTCTATATAGGTTGCAAACTCTCCATAAATTTCACCTTCCCTGTAACGCACGTATTTAAGTAAAACCCCATCGGGTAAATACAAATAATGACCGCCATGTAACAAGCCATTGTTCAGGGGGAAGGTGGCACATATATTTCCGTTTTGATAATTGTAAACCAACGATACGTGTTCAGATTTAAACGCATGTTTTTCTTTAATGGCTGCCCAGTTATCAAGGAACTGTTCTGGATGTCTTAAGAATTTTTTTGCCAGATGCTTACATTCCGTTTTGGAATTACCTTCAAGCGTAGCCTCAAGCTTATATTCAGTATCGAGCGGGATTCCTAATTTACCAGCCACACCAAGCAACTGACCAACCGGGCTATATTCCTTGATTGTTTCCAGTTTGCCTTTCTCATAGTGCGATTCCATTGTTCTGGTGCCATCAATATCAAAATGTTTTATTGTTCCTGATCCTTCGACAAAGACACCCGTAATCTTTTCATTTCCATTTTCATACCATTCATTCCATGGTCCGGAGATAAGACCATTTATATATTCTATATATAATTTCTGTTGTCCATTTTTATAGTTTTCAACCATCTTCCCGGTAAATGGTTCATCATCATCAATCAGGAATACCTTTCCGTTTTTATTCTCAAACATCGAAGGATTATATGTGGACGTTATATAAGCGGTGATTCTGTCTATGAGTTGCTGAGTAGCATCAACACATCCAGACAAGTTGAAGGTTAACAGTAAAATTAAGAGAGCTTTGATGAAAATAGTCATATTATTTTTCCTATTATCACTTAAACGAACAGCTTCTTGTAGGGTTCTGCCAAGCAGGTCATTTTTGATAAAATGACACCCTCTCAATAAGTATAGACCTTGAAATTACATTTCACTAATCACTGGTTTTACTCTCATGCTGATTTATTCACACAGAATTTAATTTTGTAGTCTGTAATTCATTAAAGCTTTTGCTTTAAGGTGTACTCTATCCGTACTGAATTTGCACATATTTACAAAACACTGATCAATTTTTTATCGGTATTAATTTGAACGACATTGCAATATGGTCAGCCTTATTGATTGCTATACATAGTGCTGGCTTTAAAAATATAAAAATTATTAATGTTTTTAGGTGATTGGCTTGAAACTTGTTAGTATAATTACGCTTTATTAATTTCAATTTCTAAGGGTTCTGGAACAGGCAAATGTTGGCGAATTATTTCCCCATATTCATTTTTATTTTTGTTGGCTTGGTTATGGGTATTGTCCTGCTCGGTTTGGGCCTGGGTTTAGGGAAATTAATGGGCCACGCCCGCAAAGATTCAGAAAAACAATCGCCGTATGAGTGTGGGTTTGAGGCATTTGAAGATGCCCGCATGAAATTTGATGTACGTTATTATCTTATTGCCATTCTTTTTATTATCTTCGATCTTGAAATAGCCTTTTTGATTCCATGGGCTGTTGCTCTGGACAGTATTAGTATGGCGGGTTTCTGGTCGATGATGATATTCATTACTGAACTCGTTGTGGGATTTATTTATGTGTGGCGCAAAGGTGCGCTGGAGTGGGAGTAGGGAGTCGAATGGGCGCAGAAGAAAAAATTCACGAATCCGGTATTGTCACCACTAGTGTCGACAATCTCATAAATTGGGCCAGAACCGGCTCAATGTGGCCGATGACCTTTGGCCTTGCCTGTTGTGCTGTTGAAATGATGCAAGCAGGTGCGTCGCGTTATGATCTGGATAGATTTGGTATCGTTTTTCGTCCTAGTCCTAGACAATCTGATGTCATGATTGTTGCCGGTACATTGGTGAATAAAATGGCACCGGCCTTACGCAAGGTATATGACCAGATGTCAGAACCACGCTGGGTCATTTCTATGGGGTCATGTGCCAATGGTGGTGGTTATTACCATTATTCCTATGCAGTAGTCAGAGGTTGCGATCGTATTGTACCGGTAGATGTTTATGTGCCGGGCTGTCCACCGACTGCTGAAGCCCTGCTGTTTGGGATAATACAGCTACAAAATAAGATAAAGCGAACTAATACCATAGCTCGATAAACTCACTAATAATTATTTAAGGATATGACGGAATCAACCGCCAATCTCGCGGCTAAACTTGAAGAGCGATTCAGCAATGAGTTGTTGAACTGTATTGTTGATCGTAATGAGGTCACACTCGAGTTGGCTGCTGAACATCTTTTGTCGGTATGTAAGGTGTTGCGAGACGATGAACAATTTGCTTTTGCTCAACTTTCTGATGTGTGTGGCGTCGACTATTCGGCCTATGGGCAAAGTGATTGGTCTACTCAGGATTCAACATCGACTGGTTTTAGTCGTGGACGTCATGGTAAAGACAGTCCGTCAGACTCAAGCAGTAATGAGGCTGGGCAAGGTTTTGCTGTTGTTTACCACTTACTATCTTTAACCAACAATATACGTTTACGACTCCGCTGTCATTTAAGCGGCGAATACCCTCGCATACCCTCGGTAACCGATATCTGGAGTTCAGCCGACTGGTTTGAACGAGAAGCCTTTGATTTATTCGGCATATTATTTGATGGCCATCCGGATTTAAGACGTTTATTAACAGATTATGGTTTTATTGGACATCCTTTTCGTAAGGATTTCCCGTTGGAAGGTAATGTAGAAGTACGTTATGACCCGGACAAGAAACGTGTTGTCTATCAACCGGTGACTATTACTAATAGAGTCCTGGTTCCTAGAGTTATTCGAGATGACAATCGTTTTTTCACACCGGAAGAGGAACAGAACGATGCCTGAAATTCGTAATATGACCATGAATTTCGGCCCTCAGCACCCTGCTGCGCATGGTGTGCTCCGCTTGATTCTTGAAATGGATGGCGAGGTTATTGAGCGCGCCGATCCACATATTGGTTTATTACATCGCGGAACAGAAAAACTGGCTGAGAGTAAGCCTTTTAATCAGAGTATCGGTTATATGGATCGGCTCGATTATGTTTCCATGATGTGTAACGAACATGCCTATGTTATGGCAATAGAAAAATTACTGGGTGTGACACCGCCAATTCGTGCGCAATATATAAGAGTCATGTTCGCCGAGATTACCCGTGTGCTAAATCATTTGATGTGGTTAGGTGCACATGGCCTGGATATTGGTGCAATGACTATCTTTCTATATTGTTTTCGTGAACGCGAAGATTTGATGGATTGTTATGAGGCGGTATCTGGCACACGTATGCATGCAACCTATTTCCGTCCTGGTGGTGTTTATCGGGATCTGCCTTCCATGATGCCGAAATACGAAGCCTCTAAATGGCATAATCAGGTTGAAGTAGATCGCCTGAACGAAAATAGACAAGGTTCATTACTCGATTTTATTACATCGTTTACGGATCGATTCCCGGGTTGTATAGACGAATATGAAACCCTGTTAACGGATAATCGAATCTGGAAACAGCGTACTGTAGGTATAGCTGAAGTTTCGCCGGAAAGGGCGCTGCAACTGGGTTTTACCGGTCCGATGCTGCGCGGTTCAGGAATTGAGTGGGATTTGAGAAAGAAACAACCTTATGATGTTTATGACCAACTCGACTTTGATATTCCGGTCGGGACTAATGGCGATTGTTATGATCGCTATCTGGTACGCGTAGAAGAAATGCGTCAATCAAACCGGATTATTCAGCAATGTGCTGAATGGCTGAAACAAAATCCAGGTCCGGTGATGATTGATGATCATAAGTTGGTGCCACCAAGAAGAGAAGAGATGAAAGACGATATGGAATCACTCATTCATCATTTTAAATTATTTACCGAAGGTTATTGCGTACCAAAAGGTGAAGTCTATTCGGCAGTGGAACATCCAAAAGGTGAGTTTGGTATTTATCTCATTTCGGATGGTGCGAATAAACCCTATCGTTTAAAGATACGCGCTCCCGGATTTGCGCATCTGGCCTCAATTAATGAAATGGTTAAAGGTCATATGCTGGCGGATGTTGTTGCGGTGATAGGTACACAAGATATAGTCTTTGGCGAGATAGACAGATGATTATAACTTCGTACTTTCTTCCAATATTTCGTTGCTGCACTTTTTTAGATGCTCACATATTAAACATATGCTCCGCGTCAAAAAAAGCACAGCGCCTCATCTTGAAAGAAATTACTCGTTCTAATCCATTAATTAGTTTGGTATTAAAGAATGACTGAAACAGCAAAAACTATTTTGACAGAACACACGCGATCAGAGATTGATGTGTGGTTAAAAAAATATCCTGAAGATAGAAAACAGTCTGCAGTGCTGGCTGCTTTGCGTGAAGCACAACACCAGAACCATGGTTATTTGACCACAGAATTAATGGATGCGGTTGCCGAGTATCTGGGTATGTCGAATATTGCTGTTTATGAAGTGGCTTCTTTTTATTCTATGTTTGAAACACAACCAGTAGGTCGCCATAGCATTTCCGTTTGTACCAATATTTCCTGCTTGTTGATGGGTTCGGATGACATCGTTGAGCATGTAGAAAAGAAACTGGGCATAAAGACCGGCGAAACTACCGCTGATGGAAAATTTTATATCAAGTGCGAAGAAGAGTGTCTGGCAGCTTGTTGTGGCGGGCCAATGATGATGATCGATCATAAGTACTATGAGAATCTGACACCGGAGAAGGTGGACGAGATTCTGGATGGACTGGACTAATATTATGGAAATAAATAGCGTTTGTTTTTCTACGCTCAAGTTTGATGAGCCCTGGACCTTTGAAAATTATTTGCAGGTCGGTGGTTATGAAGCGTGGAAAAAAATAATTAATGAAAAAATACCGCCTGAAAAAATTATCGAAGAAGTTAAGACTTCTGGTCTTCGCGGTAGAGGCGGAGCGGGTTTTCCTACTGGTTTGAAATGGAGTTTCATGCCACGCAATGTCGAAGGTCAGAAATATATTGTATGTAATTCTGATGAGAGTGAACCGGGCACCTGTAAAGATCGGGACATTCTGCGTTACAACCCACATTCAGTCGTTGAAGGTATCGCGATTGCCTGTTACGCAACAGGTTCAAGTGTTGGTTACAACTATATTCGTGGCGAGTTTATGGATGAGCCGTTTCCACGTTTTGATAACGCGTTGAAAGAAGCTTATGAGCAAGGTTTATTAGGCAAGAATATTCTAGGCAGTGATATCAGTATCGATATTTACGCCAGTTTGGGCGCTGGCGCTTATATCTGTGGTGAAGAAACAGCCTTGCTTGAATCGTTGGAAGGCAAAAAAGGGCAACCCAGATTTAAACCGCCATTCCCCGCGAACTTTGGTTTATACGGTAAACCAACCACCATAAACAATACTGAAAGTTTTGCATCAGTGCCCAACATTATACGTAATGGTGGAACCTGGTTTGCTGAGAAGGGTGTGCCCAATAGCGGCGGCATGAAATGTTTTTCCGTTAGTGGCCACGTTAATAACCCCGGCAATTTTGAAATTCCACTTGGGACACCGTTTGCGAAATTACTGGAAATGGCGGGTGGTGTGCGTAACGGTCGTGGTTTAAAAGCCGTGATCCCCGGCGGATGTTCAATGCCGGTTGTGCATGGTGATGTCATGCTGGATACGAATATGGATTACGATGCTATTGCCAAGTCTGGATCGATGTTGGGTTCGGGTGCAGTTATCGTAATGGATGATACGACTTGTATGGTTAAGGCTTTACAACGGCTTTCACGATTCTATTTTTCAGAATCCTGCGGACAATGTACGCCATGTCGTGAAGGCACCGGGTGGTTATATCGTGTTGTAAAACGAATTGAAGACGGCAAGGGTGTTCAGGGTGATTTGGACAAACTGGATGATGTCGCCAGCAAGATTGAAGGCCGAACAATTTGTGCCTTTGGAGATGCTGCGGCATGGCCGGTAAGAAGTTTTATCAAACAATTTAGAGATGAATTTCAGTATCACATCGATCATAAACGTTGCATGGTTGATACAGGCCATGCGCATGACACTGAAGCCGCATAATAAACAGTATAAATAGAATGTCAGACGATCAAATAACAATAGAAGTTGATGGCAAGTCCTTAAAAGCAAATAAAGGGCAGATGCTGATTGAGATAACAGATGCTAATGACATCTATGTGCCACGATTTTGTTATCACAAAAAATTGACTGTGGCTGCTAATTGCAGAATGTGTCTGGTTGAAGTTGAAAAAGCACCAAAACCTTTACCTGCCTGTGCTACACCAGTCATGGATGGGATGAAAGTTAAGACGCGTTCGAAGCTGGCTGTTAATGCACAAAAATCCATCATGGAATTCTTGTTGATCAACCACCCGCTTGATTGTCCTATTTGCGATCAGGGTGGTGAATGTGAATTACAGGATTTGGCCATGGGCTATGGCGGTGATGTGTCGCGTTATCAGGAAAAGAAGCGCGTTGTTAAAGATAAAAACATCGGTCCATTAATCCAGACTGATCTTACCCGATGTATTCATTGCACACGCTGTGTTCGTTTTGGTGAAGAAGTCGCAGGTTTGCGCGAGATGGGTGCAACCGGTCGCGGTGAAAACATGGAGATAGGCACCTATATTGAAAAAAGTGTCAATTCAGAAATGTCAGGCAATATTATCGACCTGTGTCCGGTCGGTGCGCTTACCTCAAAACCATTTCGTTATTCTGCAAGAACCTGGGAACTGGTAGAAAAAGACGGTATCGCTCCACATGATTCTGTCGGTTCAAATATCCATATACATATAAAAGGTGATCGCGTTAAACGTGTCGCGCCTGCTGATAATGAGGCTATCAATGAAGTCTGGTTGTCTGATCGTGATCGGTTCAGTTATGAAGGGATCTATAGTGAAGACCGTTTACAAAACCCGATGATCAAGGAAGAGGGTGTCTGGAAAGAAGTTGATTGGGAAACTGCATTGGATGTAGTTAAACAAAAACTCGGCAGCGCACTGGAAAGTCATGGTGCAAATCAACTTGGTGTACTGGCCTCACCATCTTCAACTCTCGAAGAACTCTATCTACTACAAAAAATAGCACGTGCTGTTGGAACTAATAATATTGATGCCCGTTTAAGGCAGGTTGATTTTTCAGATCAGAATTCAGTATCACAATTCCCCTGGTTGGGCACGTCTATTGCGGATCTTGAAACATTGCAGTCAGCATTACTGATTGGAAGTAATGTAAGAAAAGAACAACCTATTATTAATCATCGTTTACGCAAGGCAGCACTTAAAGGTGCGGCAATAATGATGTTGAATCCGGTTGATTATGACTTCAATTATCCTGTCGAAACGAAAACTATCGTTGCGCCTGAGAAAATGCCAATGGAATTGGCAGCTATTTTAAAAGCCTTAATTGAAACAACAGGCCAATCTATTGATGAGCAGACAAAACAGTGTATCGATAACATCGATATAACAGACGCACATAGAAAAATGGCTGACAAACTGGCTAATGCCGATGATGCAATAGTATTGCTTGGTAATATAGCGACTGCACATCCACATTTCTCATTGTTACGTAGCCTTGCCGGACTTATAGCAAAACACAGTAATTCAAAGATTGGCTATTTATCAGAAGCGGCTAATAGTTCGGGTGTCTGGTTGTCCGGTGTATTACCCCATCGTCTTGCCGGTGGTGTTGAAAGCACGAATGTCGGCCTGAATACGCATGCGATGTTGCAGGAAAAATTAAAAGCTTATGTCCTTATGGGTGTTGAACCCGAGATGGATTGTTGGGATAGTCGCGCCGCACGTACTGCCATGAATGAGGCAGAGCTGGTCATTTCATTGACTGCGTATAGAAGCGATGAAATTGAAAAGTATGCAGATGTGATGTTGCCTGTTTCAGTGTTTGCTGAAACTTCGGGTACCTTTATTAATAATGCGGGTAGTAGCCAAACCTTTGCCGGTGTTGTTCCACCAGTAGGGCAAGCCAGACCTGCATGGAAATTTTTAAGAGTGTTGGGTAATTTATTTAATCTCGATGGTTTTGATTATGAGTCTTCGTCAGATGTGCTTGATGAAGTAATGCAAAGCATCGGTGAAATCAAAACGAATAATATGGATCAATGGCAATCACCAACAAGCCTGGAACCAGCATCGAACGATTTACAGCGCATTACTGAAATACCGATGAATATGATTGATTCAATTTGTCGACGTGCTGTCTCATTACAAAAAACAGCCGATGTTTCTGATGGTGCGATTCATATTAATACCGCACTAGCTGGAAAAAATAATTTAACAGATGCCGATAATGCCAGAGTAGAACAAGATGAAAACAGCGTCACTCTGAAAGTTGTTGTCGATGACCGGGTGCCTGATGATTGTGTGCTGATTCAAGCTGCACATATCGCGCAAATTGATCTGGGTGCTTCCTTTGGTTCGATAAGGATTGCCAAGGCCTAGAATATGTTAGAAATAATCTATCAATTCATAAGCCAGAATCTGTTGTTACCCATAACAACGTTGTTGTTGCCTGTGGATTATCAGCCGCAAGGGTTGTTGATGTTACAAACGGTGATAAAAATTCTTGCTATCCTGATTCCAGTATTAGTAACAGTTGCCTACTTTACTTATGCTGAGCGTAAAGTTATCGGATTCATACAGGGTCGTATTGGTCCTAATCGAGTTGGCTTTTTCGGTTTTAGTCTTTGGGGTCTTGGACAACCTATCGCTGATGCGGTCAAACTCATTGTAAAAGAAATTGTAATTCCGACGGGTTCAAATCGTTTTCTGTTTGTGATGGCGCCGATATTATCTTTAGCGCCGTCGCTGGCAGCCTGGGCTGTAATCCCGTTTGATGATACCAAGGTATTGGCAAATATTAATGCCGGTTTGTTATATGTGTTAGCCCTGACATCATTGGCTGTTTATGGCGTAATCATTGCCGGTTGGGCTTCTAATTCAAAGTATGCTTTTTTGGGCGCATTACGATCAGCAGCACAAATAGTGGCTTATGAAATTGCAATGGGTTTTGCTTTGGCTGGTGTATTAGTCGCATCAGGGAGTTTAAATCTGGGTGATATTGTTAATTCACAATCAGGCAGTATTATTCATTGGTTCTGGATTCCACTGTTTCCTTTATTTGTAATCTATTTCATATCAGGTCTTGCAGAGACAAACCGTGCGCCGTTTGACGTGGCCGAAGGTGAATCTGAAATTGTGGCCGGTTTTCATGTTGAATATGGTGGTATGGCATTCTCGGTATTCTTCATGGCTGAGTATGCGAACATGATTTTGATAGCAGTACTCTCGGCGCTTATGTTTTGTGGTGGTTGGTTATCACCTTTTCAGGGAATCCCTGGTCTTGAAGGACTGTTTGCATGGGTGCCGCCGATGTTTTGGTTGTTAGCCAAGACTTCCTTCTTTATGTTTTTGTTCTTATGGTTCAGGGCAACGTTCCCACGCTATCGTTATGATCAAATTATGCGTTTAGGCTGGAAAGTATTTATTCCGATTACAATCTTTTGGTTGGTAGTCGTATCAGCATTAGTTATCACAGATACTCCACCCTGGTTTAATTAAAAATAATGGCTGACAAAATTAAAAAGTATATAAACAGTTTATTCCTTTGGGAGTTACTAAAAGGTTTGCGTCTGACAGGTCGTTATATGTTCAAGCGCAAGATCACAGTGCAATATCCCGAAGAAAAAACACCGCAGTCTCATCGCTTTCGTGGACTGCATGCGTTACGACGTTATCCTAATGGTGAAGAGCGTTGTATTGCCTGTAAATTATGCGAAGCAGTGTGTCCCGCTGTGGCAATTACAATTGAATCGGAACCTCGGGATGATGGTAGCCGCCGTACTACTCGTTATGATATTGATCTGACGAAATGTATTTTTTGTGGATTTTGTGAAGAATCCTGTCCGGTAGATTCTATTGTTGAAACCAGAATATTTGAATACCACGGAGAGAAGCGTGGTGATTTGTTGATGACTAAACCAAGGTTACTTGAAATCGGAGACATGGTAGAAAAACAACTTGCTGAAGATCGGGCAAAAGATGCTTTATACCGTTAATTAACTACATACTAACAATTAATAAAAGTAAGAAATAAAGTAAATGATAGAACAAATAGTCTTTTATCTTTTTGGCGGAATATTACTGCTCTCTGCGTCTATGGTCGTGGTGATGCGTAATCCGATCCATTCCGCTTTATTTCTGGTCTTGTCATTTTTCGCATCGTCTGCAATCTGGCTGTTGTTACAAGCAGAATTTCTGGCCATTGCGCTGGTACTGGTTTATGTCGGTGCAGTGATGGTGCTGTTCCTGTTCGTTGTCATGATGCTGGATATTAATATAGCAACAGTGCGCGCAGGCTTTGCACGGTTTTTACCTGTTGGTATTACCGTTGCAGTACTGATGGTAACGGCTATGGGCCTTGTTGTTGGTGCAGATTATTTTATGTCAGATACCTATATGGCAATCAAGTCAGTTGGGTCTGACTACAGTAATACCAAAGAATTAGGTATTACGTTGTATACAGAATATCTTTTTCAATTTGAAGTCGCTGGCGCAATATTACTGGTAGCGATAATTGCTGCAATCTCGCTCAGTATGAATAAGTCAAAGATAACCAAATCTAAAAACCCTCAAGATCAGGTGTTTGTTAAAAAGCAGGACAGGTTACGCGTCGTTAAAATGCAGTCTGAGACAAAGGGAACCGAATCATGATTACCTTACCCGAAGTTTTATCACTGGGCGCATTGTTATTTTGTATCAGTGTTGCGGGCATATTTTTAAACAGAAAGAATGTGATTATTCTTTTGATGTGTATTGAGTTGATGTTGTTATCAGTCAATATGAACTTCATTGCGTTCTCACATTTTCTTGGCGATATACACGGACAAATATTTGTCTTCTTTATTCTTACCGTTGCCGCAGCGGAATCTGCTATTGGTCTCGCTATTCTGGTTGTGATGTTTCGTAATAAAGACACGATTAATGTCGATTCGCTGGATAGTATGAAGGGATAGTCGATGATGAATAATATGGAACAAATTTATATCGCTATCGTATTAGCACCATTAATCGGCTCCCTTATTGCGGGCTTGTTTGGTAAATTCATTGGTAGAAGTGGTGCGCATTGGGTCACTATCATCGGTGTGGCGATCTCCAGTATTCTCTCTATGGTGGCTTTCAAACATCATATGTTTGATGGTGCTGCTATCTACAATCAGACTTTATATACCTGGTTGAGTAGTGGCGGAGTGGATTTCAAGATTGGTTTTCTGATTGACCCATTATCCGTGACCATGATGGTGGTCGTAACCTTTGTTTCCTGGATGATTCATATCTATACCATTGGCTATATGCACGATGATCCGGGTTATCAACGTTTTTTCAGTTACATATCCCTGTTTACTTTTGCCATGCTGATGCTGGTCATGTCGAATAACTTCCTGCAATTATTCTTTGGTTGGGAAGCAGTTGGTCTGGTGTCTTATTTGTTGATTGGTTTCTGGTATAAAAAAGAGACAGCTATTTTTGCCAACATGAAAGCGTTTCTGGTGAATAGGGTAGGGGACTTCGGATTCCTATTGGGTATTGCCGCTGTATTAATGACATTTAACACGCTGGATTATGCAGAAATCTTTGCCAATGCCTCTCAATATGCTGATGCGACTATTATCATCTTTAATGGTGAGCCCTGGTCATTAATGACGGTGATATGTATTTGTTTATTTATCGGTGCGATGGGTAAATCTGCACAAGTCCCATTACATGTCTGGTTACCTGATTCAATGGAAGGTCCGACTCCGATTTCTGCATTGATTCATGCTGCGACTATGGTCACAGCAGGTATCTTTATGGTATCGAGAATGTCACCGTTGTTTGAATTATCTGAAACAGCATTAAGTTTTATTCTGGTGATTGGTTCAATTACCGCCTTGTTTATGGGGCTTCTTGGCCTCGTGCAAAATGATATAAAACGTGTCGTAGCATATTCGACCTTATCGCAATTAGGTTATATGACTGTAGCACTTGGTGCTTCTGCTTATGCTGCTGCTATGTTTCATCTGGTAACACATGCCTTTTTCAAGGCACTGCTGTTCCTTGGCGCAGGCGCGGTAATCATTGTTGTGCATCATGAGCAAGACATGAGAAAAATGGGGGGCTTGTATAAAGTAATGCCTATTACCTGGCTTACCTGTTTGTTTGGAACACTCGCATTGATTGGATTTCCAGGCACATCCGGCTTTTTTTCCAAAGATGCTATTATTGAAGCTGTTCATCACTCTACTCTGGCGGGTTCCGGGTTTGCTTATTTCTCGGTAGTCGCTGGTGTCTTTATTACGGCTTTATATAGTTTCCGATTATTTTTCATGACCTTCCATGGCAATCAACGTATGGATGTTGAAACATGGAAACATCTACATGAAGCACCTCCTGTTGTTACTGTTCCGTTGATTGTTCTGGCAATTCCTTCGGTGATACTAGGTGCATTTTTAATTGGCCCCATGTTGTTCGGTGATTATTTTGGTAATGCAATCTATGTGTCTGCCGCTGGTGGCCATGATGTATTGGCGGTGATGGGCGAAGATTATCACGGCATTGGTGGATTCTTATTGCATTCAATTAAGCACCCCATGGTACTTCTCTTGATGAGTTCAGGGATATTTGTAGCCTGGTTGTGTTACATCAAGTTTCCTGACATTCCAGCAAAACTGGTTAGTAAGATTGGTTTCATTTATAAAATACTGCTCAATAAATATGGTTTTGATGATTTTAATCAAGCTGTTTTTGCAAAGGGTTCAAGAGGAATAGGTCAGTTTCTATGGCAGGTTGGTGATATCAATATCATTGATGGTTTTTTTGTGAATGGAACAGCAAGAAGTGTGAGGGTATTTTCAAGCGTAGTGCGTCATGTGCAGTCTGGCTATCTTTATCATTATGCCTTCGCCATGATTATTGGATTATTGGTACTGCTCGCAGTGTTTGTGCATGGCGTTTGAATTAAGCAGCGACTACTAAAAATAAAAGTATTAAGAAGAATATTTTAGACAATGACATTAAATAGTTTACCCATATTAAGCATCCTTATCTGGACACCGATTATTGGTGGTATCTGGGCTTTGATTGCGGGCGATAGACAGGAACAGACTGTAAAATACTTTTCATTTGCTGTTGCTGTTATTACTTTTATATTTTCTGTCATTTTGTATTGTCAGTTTGATCCTACCTATGCCGGCATGCAATTTATTGAGGAAACGGATTGGATAACAGCCTTTAACATTAAATATCATCTTGGTGTTGATGGTATCGCCTTACCATTAATCTTGTTGACCACTTTTACAACGATTCTGGTTATATTGGCCGCCTGGGAAGTGATCGAAAAACATATTTCATATTATATGTGCGCTTTCCTGATTCTCACCGGCTTAATGAATGGTGTATTTCTGGCGCTTGATGCCATTTTGTTTTATGTCTATTGGGAAGCAATGTTAATCCCGATGTTCCTGATTATCGGCATCTGGGGTGGTCCAAATCGAGTCTATGCAACTATAAAGTTCTTCCTGTATACCTTCCTCGGTTCGGTATTCATGTTAGTAGCATTTCTTTATCTGTACTCGGTTGCTGGCAGTTTTAATATTGAAGCCCTGCAACAGGTGCCATTGACCTTAACGGCACAAAAATTAATCTTTGTCGCTTTCTTTTTAGCCTTTGCTGTAAAAATACCAATGTGGCCAGTTCACACATGGTTGCCCGATGCTCACGTAGAAGCGCCTACAGGTGGTTCTGTCGTATTGGCGGCTATCATGTTGAAAATGGGCGGTTATGGTTTTCTTAGATTTAGTTTACCTGTAACACCTGATGCCAGTCTTTACTTCAGTGATGCGATGATTGTTCTCTCGCTTATAGCGATTGTTTATATAGGCTTTGTTGCTTTGGTTCAGGAAGACATGAAGAAATTGATTGCTTACTCATCAATCTCGCATATGGGGTTTGTGACACTCGGGTTCTTTATCCCTTTTAGCATTGTTGCTGCGACAGGTGCTTCGGCTGGTGCGATCATGGGTATGGAAGGAGCCATGATGCAGATGATCTCACATGGTTTTATTTCTGCGGCGATGTTTCTCTGTGTTGGTGTAATGTATGACCGTATGCACAGTCGTATGATTAAAGACTATGGTGGTGTTGTTAATACGATGCCTTACTTTGCAGCTTTCATGATGTTATTTGCAATGGCTAATGCCGGGTTACCCGGTACATCAGGCTTCGTCGGTGAATTTCTGGTGATACTCAGCAGCTTCAAGGCCAGCTTCTGGATTGCTTTTACCGCTGCATTAACCTTGATATTAGGTGCGGCTTATACCTTGTGGATGTATAAACGCGTTGTCTTTGGTGAAGTGACCAAAGACTCAGTTGCAGAATTAAAAGATATTAATGGGCGGGAAGCCTTTATTTTATTCTTACTGGCTGTTGTTGTTTTAACGTTCGGTATTTGGCCAGCACCGATATTCGAAATTATGCATGTGACGATTGAGCAGTTGATCGAGCATGTATTACAACCAAAGATCTTATAAATAATGATGAATGCTGATTTAATCATAGCCATACCTGAAATAACGCTGCTAGCACTGGCTTGTCTGGTGTTGATGGTGGACGCGTTTAGTAAAGATCCTTTACATCTTTTAACCTACTGGACTACCCAGGCAAGTTTGTTGGTTGTATTAGCACTGGTCTTATATTATTTTCCTGAAAATGTTCAGGTTGCCTTTAATGGCAGTTTTGTCAGTGATTCGATGAGCGCCATTCTAAAAATATTCATGTGTGGCATTAGCTTCGTGGTATTTCTATATTCACATGAATATCTGAAAGAGCATAAATGCCTGAAAGGTGAATATTTTGTGCTTGGCTTATTCGCTGTCCTTGGCATGATGATTATGGCTTCTGCTTATAGCCTTCTATCGGTTTATCTTGGTCTCGAATTGTTATCCCTTTCATTATACGCCATGGTTGCCATGCAGCGTGATTCAAGTTCAGCTTCAGAAGCCGCGATGAAGTATTTTGTACTCGGTGCATTGGCATCTGGCATGTTGTTATACGGTATTTCCATGATCTATGGATTAACCGGCTCACTACAATTGGTCACGATTGCAGACAAGATCAATCTGGACGATACAAACAGAATGTTCCTTGTCTATGGCATGATTTTTATGATCATTGGCATTGCATTTAAACTGGGTGCGGCTCCATTTCATATGTGGGTGCCGGATGTTTATCAAGGTGCTCCGACTTCTGTTACTTTATTTATTAGTACGGCACCTAAGCTGGCTGCCTTCGCCATGTCAATGCGAGTTCTGGTCGATGGACTAATGCCTTTGGTAGAGGATTGGCAATCGATATTGATGATTCTGTCAGTGTTATCAATGGCTACCGGAAATATTATTGCTATAGCGCAAACCAATATTAAACGTATGTTGGCTTATTCAACGATTGCGCATGTCGGGTTTCTATTTTTAGGAATGATCTCCGGTACAAGCTCCGGTTTTTCAGGTTCAATGTTTTACATTATCAGTTATGCATTAATGAGCATGGGTGCATTTGGCATGATTATTTTACTTGGCCGAAATGGTTTTGAAGCCGATATGCTGGATGATTTTAAGGGGCTGTCAGAACGGAGTCCGTGGTTTGCATTCATCATGTTATGTTTAATGTTTTCAATGGCAGGTGTACCACCTTTTCTGGGCTTCTGGTCAAAATGGTTTGTGTTGAAAGAACTGGTTGCATCGGGTTTTGTTGAACTGGCAGGTATTGCCGTTATCTTTTCAATAATCGGTGTTTACTATTATCTTCGTATCATTAAATTAATGTATTTTGATAAACCGGAATCTATGACAGCAATAAAATCATCAAAGCAAATGCGCGCAGTATTAAGTTTGAATGGTTTATTGATTTTGGCATTGGGACTGTCGCCAAATATATTGATGAGTCTGTGTCTGACTGCAATAGCAGGTTAACAATCTTTATTTACAGTTTGCTAATATCTGTCCTACCTGGATAGCATCATTTTCTTTCAAATCGTCAAGCCAGTTTAATTTGTCTTCTTCAAATAATAAAATTACAGTTGAACCCATGTTGAAGTGACCAAATTCATCGGTTTGATTAAGTTTGATGGTCGCGTCTTCATATTCCTTAATATTGATTTCACGATTCTTCGTCGGAGTGATTTGGCCTAACCAGACAGTATCCATGCTGCCAACAAAAATAGCACCCACCATGATTTGTGCCATTAATCCAAACTCTGTTTCAAACAGGCTAATAAATCGTTCGTTTCGTGCAAACAATCGGTCTACTGTTCTAACACTGGCAGTATTCACCGGAAACAAATCACCGGGCACATAGAGTGACCTAATCAGTTTTCCGCTAACCGGCATATGGATCCGATGATAGTCTCGAGGTGAAAGATATAAAGTGGTAAAACTACCCGACTTGAATTGACTAGCGCTGGCATCATTCGCCAAAAGGCTGGATAAATTATATTTCTTTCCCTTGGCCTGTATTAAGCGTCCTTCGTCTATATTTCCTATTTGGCTGATAAAGCCATCGACAGGAGAAAGTATGAGTTTACTATCTTGCTTATTATTACGTGCATCAGGTTTTAAATTTCGAGTAAAGAAAGCGTTAAACGAAGCATAATCTTCCGCGTTTGAACATATTGCCTGCTCCATATCTATTTTATAAAAAGCGATGAATTGTTTAATTAAGAAATTTTTCCATGCTTTATTTTCGATTCGTGTCAGTTTATAAATAAGCGAAGATAGAAAGTGTTTTGGCAAACAGTAAAGTGGCCAAACCTTAATAGCGTCGGAAATCAGTGTTGTTATAGATGTAGACATATTTAATGATGGTGATGTTGAGGATTATCATTCTGTCGTTTGAGTACGGGAGCCTCTACCGACAATGATGTGCCATCAGAAAAGTTAAAGCTTATGCTTACACTATTTCCAGATCGTAATGGTTTATCGGGGTTAAATAGCATTAAGTGATAGCTGCCAGGTGCTAATTCGATAGACTCTTTCGGGTTTATTGTTAGAGATGATTGTTTCTCCATGCGCGCAATTCCATCGACTATATTACTCCGGTGTATCTCAATACTGGAAAATAGCGGGCTAGAGACAGATGCTAGCGTTATAGTCTCACTAGAACCGTTATAAATAGTTGCATACGCAGCCAGTGTAGTCACGCTCGGTGGTGCTTCACTAATCCAAACGTTGTTTATGCTTATATCCTGATTATCATCAGCAAAAACCGGATATGAAACGAGTTGTGTAAACAAAAAAAGCAGGGCAAGTACTGGTCTATTATTGTGCATCGATAAATTGTCTAATGTTCTTAAATTGATTAATTATTTTTTCTGTCTCTTGGGGCGGTGAAAATTTTCCGACCATACGCGCTTTTGGATCAAACAGAAAAATTGAAGCCGAATGATCGACCAGATAATTATCTGACGTCTCTTCATTATTCAGATAGTAAGCTATGCCAATTTGCCTGGTGAGACTATTCACCATCTCGGTGCTACCGCCCAGACCAATAAAATCTTCATTAAAATAGGTAACATAAGCAGCCAATTTTTCAGTGGTATCACGAACCGGATCAACGGTCACAAATATGATTTGCAAATCCTTATATTCCGTCTTTAGTTGTTTATAAGTTTCAGCCATTACCGACATGGTTATCGGGCAAATATCAGGACAGTGAGTGTAACCAAAGAAGATAAAAGACCATTTATTATTTATCTGTTCAAGACCAAACGATTGCCCGAGTTGATCAACCGATTCAAATGGCTGTATTATTTTTGGTGAAGGCCAGAACAATCCTTCTATGTTCGGATTTTTTAATTTTTGTTGTGATTGCTTCAGCGAAATATAAAAGCCAGTCCCTGCGGCTAACACTGCGAGAACAATCATCGCTGGAATTAGAAATTTACTGCTGCTTAGAGATTTAATCATAGCGTCATTATACCTGAACTCTACGACATCAGAACAAATGAGACAGAATTGAACAACTAAATGATAAACTATTCGAAATAAACAAAGTTTCCAGATAGAAGCCTCTGATTTTTTTAACCGATTAGAATAGAAAACGACTATTTGGCTTTTTCAATAATCGCTTCGACAATGAATTGAAAAAATGGACTGTTAGCTTACCTAGCCGAAAATCACAAGAAGTGCTCTTCATCTAAATTGATATGTCAACCCAAAGTGGTACAAAGACTATAAACTTGAACTTAATATTTAAATAGTCAGCACATTTGTGGCATGATTATCACTTCAAACTAACAATAATAATATGCTGCGTAGCAGTAACAGGGGCAATGTAATGAGACTCTTTGGACAGTTCATGTCTATATCAATTGTATCTATGTTTTTATCCTTTCCAATTAGCGTGCATGCAGCGGAAGGTGGGCATTTACAAGATTTTACTGCGCATTGGGCAGGTATTGTTTGCCTGGTTGTCTTTGTTCTCGCATACAGCCTGGTTGTCTTTGAAGATCAAATTCACCTGCGTAAGTCGAAGCCAGTTATGGTCGCTGCAGGTATTATCTGGGCCATGGTCGCGATTACTTATACACAACATGGTGACCAACATACCGCTGAAATCATGATCAGGCATAACTTGCTTGAATTTGGCGAGTTATTTTTATTCTTGCTTGCTGCAATGACCTATATCAACACTATGGCTGAGCGAAATGTGTTCGACGCATTACGGGCCTGGTTGGTTTCACGAGGATTTTCGCTAAGAAACATCTTCTGGATTACAGGGGGATTATCCTTTCTAATCTCACCAATAGCAGACAACCTGACAACCGCATTATTAATGTCGACCGTGGCGATGGCTGTGGGTGGCAATAACACCAAGTTTATTGCACTTGCCTGTATCAATATCGTAGTAGCAGCTAATGCTGGCGGTGCTTTTAGTCCATTTGGTGATATCACTACATTAATGGTCTGGCAAAAAGGAGTTGTTCCTTTTGCAACCTTCTTTGCCTTAATTATTCCCTCGCTGGTCAACTGGTTGGTTCCCGCAATAATAATGTCATTATTTGTTGAAAAGGCACAGCCGGAAGCGATTGATGAAAAAGTCGCTTTAAAAGAAGGTGCCTTTGTTGTTGTTGGTATGTTTATCATGACTATTACGATGGCAGTTTGTGCACATAACTTTCTACATTTACCACCCGTAATCGGTATGATGACGGGTTTGGGCTTCCTTAAATTGTTTGGTTATTATCTGAAGATGAAGAAAATTCGTGAACTCAAAAAGAAAAAACAAGAGTACGAATACAAACCCGGCGCCGGTCCTTTAGGTGCAGAATCGATTAGTGCCAGTGACCATGGTGAAGAAGAAGCAATTGATATTTTTGATATTTTAGCAAAAGCCGAATGGGATACATTGATGTTTTTCTATGGTGTTATTTTGTGCGTAGGTGGCCTGGGTACAATGGGTTATCTGGCTGCATTATCACATTTCATGTATATCGATCTGGGACCTACAACAGCGAACGTGCTGGTGGGTATCGTCTCAGCTATTATCGATAATATTCCAGTGATGTTTGCTGTATTGACTATGATGCCACATATGGATGAGGCGCAGTGGCTACTGGTGACATTGACCGCGGGCGTAGGTGGTTCGTTACTCTCAGTTGGTTCTGCTGCCGGTGTTGCTGTCATGGGACAGGCAAGAGGTATTTATACTTTCTTCGCACATCTGAAGTGGACCTGGGCTATTGCACTGGGTTATGCAGCCAGCATTTGGGTACATTTTTTAGTCAACGCACGGTTTATTGGTCAAGCCGTATAGCATCTGTTCTAAAACATTAGCTACATCACTTAGAAATCGAATGTCCTGATGGGCATTCGATTTTTTTATGCCTGCATGTTAATTCCAGGCATCCTTCAAAGAGAGTAGTCACCACACAATATATTTTCATCTATCAGGATGATAGAAATCAGACGGCAATCTATTTATAGTCGGAGAAGCAAGGAAGAGAATTTTATAATAGGAGACGTAAGGACACGGTCAAGGAAGATTATGCGCTATGGATGGCGCATCTAATTTTTAACTAGTTATAGTTTTCTGCATTAAACCATGCGATTGCGTCTTCAAGTCCTTCAACACCGGGTCTGGCTTCATAACCCAGTTTATATTTTGCTTTATCACTGGTAAAAAACATCATCTTTTTAGACATTCTGACACTCTCGACCGTTGCTCTTGGTTCTTTATGTGTAACGCTCGCTATTCGTTCCATTATCCAGGCAATTGGCATCACAACATTATGCGGCAGTCGTATAGTGGGTGGTTTCATACCCTGATCCAGACAGATGCACTCTAATATCTTTGCCAGTGACATATTATCGCCACCAAGGATATAACGCTCACCAATAATCCCTTTTTCGAGAGCAAGCAAATGTCCTTTAGCGACATCATCAACATGCACTATGTTCAGTCCAGTATCGACGTAAGCTGGCATACGGTGACGAATTGTATCGAGCACAATTCTTCCTGTAGGTGTCGGTTTAATATCACGTGGACCAACTGGCGTTGATGGATTTACAATTACAACCGGACTCGACATGCCCTTAACCAGTTTATGGACCTCTTGCTCAGCCAGATATTTTGAGCGTTTATAATGCCCGATCATATCTTCAAGTGTTACCGGTGTTGTTTCGTCTGAGGGTGTGCCATCTTTATTAATGCCCAATGTTGCAACGCTACTGGTGTAGATGATCTTTTCAACGTTTGCCCGGGTAGCGGCAATGATTAAGTTCCTTGTTCCATCTACATTTGTTTTATACATGGTATCCGGATCAGGCAACCATAAACGGTAATCAGCAGCTATATGGAAAAGTGTGTTACAGCCGGCTACCGCACGTTCCAGAGAATCAGCATCTTTCAGATCCCCTTCAACAACCTCAAGATCAATACCTTCAAAGTTGCGTCTGTCAGAGCCGGGTCTGACCAGTGCACGCACTTGCTGACCATCATTAATTAGTAGACGTAATACAGCAGATCCAACAAACCCATTCGCACCGGTTATCAATGTTTTCATATAATAGATTTTTGTTTTTCGAGATAATCTTTTGCAACCCATAAACAAAAGCCGGGCGCACCTGATGCAGCGAGTATTAAAAAATAATAATCCAGTTGTAAGAATGTAACTACTGGCAGGAAATATAAAATGTCCTCAATCTCGAACCCGCCCTTGTTTGGTTGTCGTGCTTCTTGCTTTCCGGTTTGTTTTTCTATTTCATGGCGAAGATGAAATATAGTAGCAACGGCAATACCTGCTATTAAGCCCATCACTCCGGCATAAGCCCCTAAATCACTTTTCATTAAACCAAGGCCAATACCGAGAAATAAAAAAATATTAACCAACGCATCAGATACCAGGTCAAAATAATGACCGTTATTACTCATCTTCCCAGTTAAACGCGCTAACTCACCATCGGCATGGTCGAGAAAATTTGATAGTACAAACAAACCTGCACCAATATTACTATAGGTATATTCACCCAGTGATAAAAATACACCGGCAGATATACCACAAATTAATCGTAATCCGGTTAAATGGTTTGGTGTTACGAATGTGTCACGTAATGGGTATATCAATCGATACGCAAAACGTGCATCCCAGGGTTTGTTATTGTTAGTCACGGTTTAATAATCTAGCGGTTAATGAATCTTGCCATATTAAAAAAGCTGGAAGTATTATCATAGTGGAAATCATCATTGAGGCAAGTCCCAAAGACAATAATAGCCCCATACTTGAAGTCCCCTGATGTGATGAAAAGGCCAGGTTCCCGATACTGCATATTGTTGTCAAGGAACTAACAATGACGCCACGAGATGAACTGGTCATGAAAATATTTCTACCCGTCAGATGTTCCTGTCGAAACCGGTCGGCGATATGAATTCCACTGTCTACCCCGATACCGAGTAATAAAGGTAAGCCAATAATATTGGCAAAATTCAACGGGATATTAAATAGCAGCATAAATCCAAAAGTAAAAACACCACCGACAAACACGGAGAGTAGTATAACTAACGCATCTGTCTTTACTTTTATTAATAGAAATAACAGTATTGCAATGGCAATGAATGCGTAGGTGAAAGCAGATTGGAATGCATTGATAACGGCTTCGCCGGCCTCAATGCTGATAATAGGTGAGCCTATAACATTATTATCATACGACTGTAATTCACGCACAAAATTCTTCATCGCCACATTGTCATTAAGATTTTCAACCGGCAAAATTTCCATTTTGTACATGTTGTTACTAAGCCAACGATCACGAATTTCATCGGGTATATTTTCCAGAGTAACTTCGGCGGCATTTAATGCTTCCGCCAGAGAACGCATCCTGCCCGGAAAACTACTTAATAGCTGTTGTTCAATTTTAACAAGCTGCGTTTTATCAGGATTCTTATCCAGTTTTTTTAATAAACCGGCAAGATTATTTCTTAACGAAATCAAGTCTTCATCAATAACATCATCAGTCAGTTCATTAATTTTATTGTTTAATGAAGTAACCGCTTCAAGGCGCTCTGAATTAGTGATATTAACCGGTGACTGATTTGATGTTAGCGAACCTAACAGTAAATTCATGTCATCAATGATAAACAGTTTATCTTCCTGTTCTTCTGGCACAAAATCATTCAGCCAAATGACCTTGTCTACTAAAGCAAGCGATTCCAGTTCCTGTTTGGTTTTTTCAGCTCTGTCTAAATCCTGTTCCAGTAATACCCCACTCCATGGCGAGGTTTTGCTATCCTTTAATAAATCGCGGTAGGTTTGTACAGATTCATTGTTCGGATCTTGAAGATTGAGTGTGTTTGTATCAAAACTAATTTGATTAAATTGAAAAGAAAGACCAAAAACAATCAGTAATGTGATTAGTAATATCGGGTTTTTATATTGATAGGGGATGTTAATTAAGGCATTAACAAAGGGTTTGTTAAGTAGCTTTTGGCTGTTCGGTTTTGGATTGGGCTTGATAAACATTAATAGTGCAGGTAACAGGGTAAAGGTGAATATCAGACTGATGAACATACCACTTCCTGCGATCCATCCCAGCTCAGCTACACCCAGATAATCGGTTGGCATAAAAGAATAAAACCCAATAGCTGTCGTGATTGCACAGAGTACTAATGATTTGAATATATGTTTTCCTGCCAGATTTAATGCGCCGCTATTATCGGATGTTGCGAGTTTCTCCTCTCGAAACCGCAACAACAGATGAATCGCAAAATCTATCCCGAGACCGATGTATAACACTGCGAATGCAACGGAGATAAGATTTAGCTCTCCAATCGTCAATGTAGCAAAAGCAGTTGTAGCGATTAAACCTGTCAGTAGTGTTATAAGGCATGCTGCTACTAACCAGAAAGAACCAAGACCGATGGATAAAATAATAGCGACCAGTAGAAAAGATAATGCAATTGCCTGAATGTTGGCCTCGGAGACACTCTTTAGTTCTTCGAAGGAAAGTACTGTACCGCCTGTTAATCGAATATTAATGGAACTGTTATCAGTCAGGTTTAATGAATTTATGGTCGTTCTGACATGTTCAATAATATCTTCATCAGGTAAGAGTGAGTGACTTTCTCCATCTCTTATTTGCAGCATAATAAATTCACGATAGACATCTTCAATGTCGCTGTCGGGATTCATTAAGCGTTGCCAGGATACCTGATGGTTTTTATCTTCCAGAGCATGATTTATTTCAATCAACAAGGGTTTGATATCAATTTCTTCTCCATCTTGTTTAGCTTGAGTGGCATCGCTGAGCATAGTAAATAAACCGCGCAAGTTTTGATCTTCTACCAGGCTACCTAAAAAAGGCTGAATCTTTGCCAGTCGGTCAGACAAGTCTTGTAATTCATCGAGATCAAGAAATAAAAATGCCGATTGTTGAAAGTAGGGTAAAGCGGATGGGAAATAAATATCATTAAATGCAGCAGCATCTTTTTTCAGCACAGTATATAAAGTGTCTGCGGTATCACTGGCCTGATCAGGCGTTTTGGCTTCAACGACAACAAGAATATTGCTGGAATCTTGCGGGAATAATTTATCGTACTGAATATCGAGTTGTCGCCAGTGCAGTTTTTCTGACAGCATGTCAGTAGTACTGGTACTCATGTCGAGATTATCTTTGATATAGAATACAGAGCATATCGTTAGCACGAGAATACTAATAATTACCGCAAGCCGATATTTTTCAACAAACTGCAACCAGTTCAAGATCATACGTTCGCTTATCGATGTATGAGTTTGATTCATTATTTTTTTATCCGATTAAGACAAGCTGCCCACAGCCTGTTAGTACAAAATTAGACTCTAAACACGTACTCTTTATCGGCTTCGCGTTCGATATCCGGCGGATAACTCAGGCGTTTGTCATCATAATATTTTCTACGATGATCACCTTCTGCTGCAGCATTGTAGGTAACGTAAAGTACTCTGCGTTTTTCATTTGTCATGTTTGGACCAGAACGATGTGGTGCAAATGAATCAAAAAAAATGGCATCGCCAGGATTGGTTGTTACCGAAATGTAATCCAGTGCATCTTCCTCCAATGGTTTCCATGCTTCACCGATTAATCCCTTATTATGCCCGCTGGCCATTTCCAGACAGCCATTTTCAATAGTTGAAGGATCAATACTCACCAGCGCAGTTATATGTAACTTTGAGTATCGGTCCCATCCTGCCTGTACATCCTGATGTGCTTTAAAACCATCACCGCCAGGCATCTTGAAATTGATCTTGTCTTTAAATAACACCGCTTCATCATCGAATAATTGCGAACATATTTTTTGTATTTCGCCGCTAACGAAGAGGTCGCTAAATCCCTGATGGAAAGGTTCTATATCTTCCATGCGTGACAATATGCGTTTACCGGATTCGAGTTTGCTCTCTTCAAAATACATCATGTATTTACCGGGGACTTCAGGGTAGTTTGTCACTTCCTCTGTCCACGCAGTAATTTCCTGCATGCGTTCTGCATTATATAAATTTCGTATGACAAGAAAGCCGGTGTCCTTGAATTCCTGAATCTGTTCGTTGCTTATTTTCATGGTGATAGTGTGTTTAAAGTTAATAATGTGGCTCTTATAAACCAGTTAGTATTTTATGACAAGCGACTGGATTAATTAAATATCTGAATAAAAAAAATGTTCTTTTTTTAAATCAACTCCGATACTGGATAACGTTTTCAAGCTTATCTTATAAGCCCGCGCCAGATTGAACAGTTCTCGTATCTGCGCTGGTTTGAATAGACAAGACCAGACAAATTTAAATATTCTGGGTCGCCCCATATTATCTGTATGATCAAGCACGGCCTCCGGTATAGCAGTATTTGCATTATCTGCTACGGCACGAATGACAAGACAGTCAAGCTGATGGGCCAATGCTGTTTCTACTATAGCCGCGCTTTCCATATCAACGGCAAGTGCCCCGGTGGCGGCCAACAAATTATTTTTATCTGTAACGGTTGCACAGATAGTTTTGCTGGAGGCAATATTACCAGTCAATATTCTCGACGAAGTCTGTTGTAGATAGTCGGATATCCGTTCTCGCCATTCAGTTGATATTAAACCCTGTTTGTCCTGATTGATAATCGATTTCGGCAGGATCAAGTCACCTGAATTTACACTACTATCAATTGCACCGGCAACGCCCCAACTAATCAAGGCATCTACCTTTAATGCCAGTAATTTTTTAGCTGCGATTTGAGCAGAATCATAACCAATACCAGAGAGGCATATAAAAATATCTTTCTGTATTTCAATCGGCAGCGCTATTTTTAATTTTTTGCTATAAAGCGACTTTGCCTCTGCAGGCAGGGCTACAATAATGCCGAGTCTGCTCAAGATTTGTTGCTAAGAATGTTGCGATAACGAGCCAAAGCCCATAAAGGGAAGTATTTGGTATAACCATGATATTTTAAATAGAACACACGCGGAAATCCTGGCGCGGTATAACTATCATCATACCAATGACCATCACTTGATTGATTTGAGATTAAATAGTTTATCCCACGTCTAACCGTTTCTGACTCAGCTTCACCAACGGCTAATAAGGAAAGTAAAGCCCATGCCGTTTGAAAGGCAGTGCTTTGATAAGGTCGATAATGTCGTGGCGGATAGTAACTGTCATTGCTTTCACCCCAGCCACCATCTTCGTTTTGCATATTTTGCAAATACTCAACGGCTTTCCTGATGTAACCCTGCTGTGGATCTTCTTCCGCAATTTCCAGAGCGGTCAGTACCGACCAGGTGCCGTAGATATAATTTGTGCCCCAACGACCAAACCAGGAACCATCATCTTCCTGATCAGATTTTATATAGTTGATAGCATCATTAATATTGCGCGCGTATTTTTCTTTATCGGCCAGACTAAGCAATGCAATAGCACGGCCTGATACATCAGCTGTCGGTGGGTCGAGCAGGGCTCCATGATCAGCAAATGGAATAGAATTTAAATAATACTGGGTATTGTTGACCTCGAAAGACCCAAAGCCACCACCGTTGGATTGCATACCGGCAACCCATGCTGCAGCACGTTGTATAGGTTCTGAATATTTATCATTACCGGTTCGATGCATTGCCCAGCCAATCATAGCCGTGTCATCAAGATCGGGATAATAATAATTACTGTATTGAAATGCCCAGCCACCGCCAGCCAGGTTGGGTCTGGCAATACGCCAATCACCCGGCTCATCACTAAGTTGACGATCTTCAAGCCAATCAAGGGCATGTTCTATTTCAGGCGTAATGTTCGCTTCAGTTTCAGTTTCGATCATCGCCTGGCCGGCAAGACAGGTATCCCAAACGGGTGATAAACACGGTTGACAATACATACTGTTACCACGTTTGACTAATAAGGCCTCTATGGCCTGACGTGCCTGTCTTCGTGTTGGATGTTCTTTCGGGTAACCGAGAATGACCAGAGATTCAAAGACATTGACCATCGCCGGAAAGATACCACCGATGCCATGTTCTTCGTTCATGCGTAATAAAAACCATTGCTCGCATTTTCGAATCGAATACTGGCGTATAAATTTGGGCACCAGTTTTTCTGCCAACCGACCAATTTGATCAAGTAGCAGGAATGCACGACTTAATGGTGTCGTCACTCTAAAATAATGTTGTTCATCTTCAGGCGGGGTAATAAACAGTTCTCTAATATCAATGCCACGTGAATTTACAGCAAGCGGCTTCATGGTACATAAGATAAACAGCGGCACCATTACCGTACGTGACCAATAAGACACCTTATCAATATGAAAGGGAAACCACTTTGGCAAAATAATAACTTCAGCAGGAATAAACGGTACAGCTCTCCAGGGCACTTGTCCGAACAAGGCCATGGTAATACGCGTAAATACATTTGCATGTGATGCGCCGCCATGATTCAGGATCATGTTTTTAGCGCGGACCATGTGTTCTTCATGCGGGTCATCACCCACAAGCTTCAGTGCGTAGTAAGCTTTGACCGAACAGCTGATATCGAAATCACCGCCGGTGTAAAGTGACCAACCACCTTCTTCAGTCTGTTGGTCACGTAAATATTGTGCGATCTTTTGTTCGATCTCATCATCGATTTCACCAACAAAATGATTCATCAAAATATATTCAGCCGGAATAGTGCTATCGGCCTCTAGTTCGTAAATCCAATGCCCATCATCTTGCTGTTGTTCGAGTAACTTGTTTTTAGCAGATTGGATCGCCTCATCCAGATTGTTCTTCTGAGCAGACGGGTGAGAATCATCCGATGGATGACTATCGATACGTTCGTTTTGTGTTTCGAGAGACATTAATTATTTTTGATAATTCGCAGGCTTGTTAAATCGAGAAAGTTAGTTACAGGTAGTAATAATTTATTGAAATTATTGTCTGCAGCCACCGTGTTCCCCTTAAGTTAATCAACGCAATGTTGTCTAATGAGCTGATTTCATCAAAGTTTCTCATGAATATCAGCCATAGGCAAACGCCGGCCACTGAATCGAAACAGGTAGTTTAGAATTAGATTATTGCGAACAAACAGGCTGGTAAAGAAGATAGTCGTTTTGACGCTTCGTCGACTGATTTTTACTTGCTGGCCGGTTGTAAAGTCAGGCTTTTGCCGAATCTTATCCAATGTTAATACCGCCATACCCAGTGCCCACAGGCAAAAGCGACGCAGACCTTTTTCACTGGCTGGAATTTTCAGTGTGTAACGTAAGGCATTGTTTATATGGGCATGTGCAACCCCAAGTAGCTCAATCAATGCCTCATTAAATCCTTCATCCATTTTCCCCGGTGTCTTGTCACGTATATCCACACCATGTTTATTAAAAATATCGCGCGGTAACCAACAAGCCCCACGTTCATGGTCTTCCCAGATATCCTTCAGGATATTAGTCATCTGCAAGCCTTGCCCAAATGACACGGCCAGTGGCATTAGCTCTTCACGCTGGGCATCAATCTCCGGCGAGTAGTCACAAAAGAGCTCAGTTAGCATTTCGCCTACTACGCCGGCAACGTAATAACAGTATTGACCCATATCATTCAAATCGGCCACACCGTCCAGTGTTTCAGCATCCTGATAACGCACCATGCCTTCAGCCATGATTGAGACACAGCGTTCCAAAGCCGCACGTTGACGTTCATTGAAACTGTGGGTAATACGGATCACAGGCGACGTATTCGCGATTAAATCATGTTCAGCCTCGGTTGCAGTAGATGATAACAATGGAAACAGCCCATCAGCAAAGCCCTCGGCAGCTTCGTCACCCCTGACGACGGCGATAAAGCGTTCGGCATATTCCCGCTTAAGCTCAGCGGACATTGATTTATCATCTTCAATCGTATCGGCAATTCGGCATAACAGGTAAGCATTAGCGACAACTTTACATAGCGATTTTGGTAACTGCGGGATAGTCAGTGCAAAGGTGCGCGACACATGCTGCAATATCTCATTTTGGTAGGCAGCATCGTCCATTTTTATTTTAAATTCTTGTTTCGACTTCATTAATTACAATTATCTCTTAAATAACAATAGTTTACATTATTTTTAACGAAGCATGGTCTGCTTTGACCATCTTGCAGCGTAGGCTAGCTGTTTATGCTCGAAAAAATGATACAATTCAATAATTAGGGTGGTTCGGCAGCGCACATTACAACCTGATTTATATGGATGCAAATAATCAATGATGAATCGCCTACATAAAATAACTTAAGTTTATTGTCTGATAGTTCCGGCATATTACATACCTTATATATAACGAGTTAAAACGAGTGAGTTCAGTTCCTGAGATAATAGCGCCAGCAAGTGTAATTCATGCTGATGATTCACCCAGCCTGAGTTATTGGCAAGCGGATGAAAGTGGTCAATTACGAGATTTAGCCGATCTGCCTGAACAGCTTCGTCGCCTTCAAGTTCCTTTTTCATTGGTGCAGCAACAGTCTGAGCTCAATATCGCATTAGCGGGTTCAATCCACTTCAATGCAATCAGTAATACTGAGAGCAGCTATCAATGTCTCGCGTTTGTTCCGACGCAACCGATCAACGCATTGGGAAGTAAACAATTCTGTCAGGACTATGGCATAAAATACCCGTATATGACGGGTTCCATGGCGAACGGGATTGCCTCTACTGAGTTAGTAGAAGTCATAGCCAACGCGAACATGTTGGCATCGTTTGGTGCGGCCGGATTATCTTTGCCGCAAGTTGAAAAAGCGATCCAGCGTTTAAAAGAAGCTTTACCGGAAAAACCCTACTGCTTCAATCTAATCTATAGTCCAAATGAAAAAGGGCATGAAGATGCGGTTGTCGATTTGTATCTTCGCTATGGTATCGATCTGGTCGAAACCTCGGCCTATATGAAACTCACCTTGCCGGTTGTGCGCTATCGTGTGACAGGTATTCATAAAGATGAAGCCGGTACTATTGTTGTACCGAATCGGATCATAGCCAAGGCATCGCGGGTTGAGTTGGCCAGTAAATGGTTTAGTCCACCGCCTGAAAAACTATTGAATGAATTAGTCGCGCAAGGTGCGATTAGTACAGAAGAAGCGGAGCTGGCCAAACATATTCCGATGGCGCAAGACCTGACTGTTGAAGCGGACTCGGGTGGCCACACTGACAATCGTCCGGCAATTACATTGCTACCGACCATGTTGGCCTTACGCGATCAATATCAGAAAACGTATAACTATCAAAGTCCCTTACGTGTTGGCGCTGCTGGTGGCATCGCGACACCGGCATCAGCGCTTGGCGCTTTTGCTATGGGCGCAGCCTACATCGTCACTGGTACGGTGAATCAGGCCTGTAAAGAATCCGGTTCTTCTGACATCGTCAGAGAAATGTTGGCTAACACCGGGCAAGCGGATGTCACGATGGCGCCAGCGGTAGATATGTTTGAAATGGGTGTGAAGTTACAGGTATTAAAACGCGGCACTATGTTTGCCATGCGCGGTAATAAACTGTATGAGACGTATAAAAAGTATGCATCGATCGATCAGATACCGGAAGCCGAAAGAACAAATCTGGAACAGACCGTTTTTAAAATGTCATTTGATCATATCTGGCAAAAGACAGAAGAATTTTTTAATGAACGCGATCCTTCACAAATAGAAAAAGCAAAGGCTAATCCAAAACACAAAATGGCATTGATCTTCCGCTGGTATCTGGGTTTATCTTCACGCTGGGCCAATGCCGGTATTGAAGATCGACAAGTCGATTACCAAATCTGGTGTGGTCCGGCGATGGGTGCTTTTAATGAATGGACGCGTGATACTTTTCTGGCAACGCCGGAACAGCGTGATGCCGTTACAGTAGCGATGAATATCATGTATGGTGCGGCAGTGTTAAGCCGGGTTAACGGCATGCTAAAACAAGGCGTCGAAATACCTGGAGAATTACTTCAGTTCCAACCGATGCAACTAGATGCAATAGAAAAATATCTATCTGAATAAATTTATGTCTAAGAAAACAAAACAACAACTGAGTGCACTTAAAAATAGTGATTTTATCGTGAGTGCAAGAAGGCTGCGCACGGAGAGCCGCAATGTATAAATCATACATGAGGATTCGAGTACGGAGCCGACGCAGCAATCGCGGGAAAAGTGCATTTTTAGGAGTGCTCAAATGAAACCACTCGCCATCGTTGGAATAGGGTGTTTATTCCCCAAGGCCGATAACGTCGAAGAATATTGGGCCAATATCCGGGAAGGTGTTGATGCGATAACTGATATTCCTGAAACACATTGGAAGCCATCTGATTATTTTGATGCAGATAAATCAGCGCCGGATATGACCTATGGTAAGCGTGGCGGGTTTATTAATGCAGTTGATTTCAATCCTTTGTTATACGGCATGAGTCCGAACAATATTGAAGCCACCGATACAACGCAATTACTTGGCATGATGGTTGCGCGACAAGCCTTGTTGGATGCAGGTTATTCAACTGGCAAAGATGCAGGCGACGGTCGTGAATTCGATCGTGATCGTACTAGTGTAATTATCGGTGTGACCGGCACGTTGGAATTAGTGATTCCATTGGGAGCACGATTAGGCCATCCGATCTGGCGTAAGGCTCTGGCCGATGCCGGTGTAGATCCGGAAACGACCGAAGATGTGGTACAGCGTATCGCCGATGGTTATGTCCCTTGGCAGGAAAATTCATTTCCTGGTCTATTAGGTAATGTTGCTGCAGGTCGTATTGCAAATCGTTTTGATCTGGGTGGAACCAACTGCGTGGTTGATGCAGCCTGTGCCAGTTCATTAAGTGCTGTGCATCTTGCCGCCTTAGAACTCAGTGCCGGTCGTGTTGATATGGCGATTACCGGCGGTATGGATACCTTCAACGATATCTTCATGTATATGTGTTTTAGTAAAACACCAGCGCTATCTCCTACTGGTAATAGTCGTCCGTTTGCAAAAGAAGGTGATGGCACAATCCTCGGTGAAGGTCTGGGCGCGGTTATTTTAAAACGTCTTGATGATGCCGAGCGTGATGGTGACAAGATCTATGCCGTATTACGTGGTATGGGATCATCCTCCGATGGTAAAGGCAACGCGATATATGCGCCTAGTGCCGAAGGTCAAACCAAGGCATTGTGGAATGCCTATCGCGAAGCGGATGTCACGCCACGAAGTATTGAACTGGTCGAAGCACACGGCACCGGCACTTCTGTTGGTGATGCGGTTGAAGCGAAGGCCTTATCCGGTGTTTATCGACAGGATAATGATGCAGAAACATGGTGCGCTGTCGGTTCGGTAAAATCGATGATAGGTCATACCAAGGCAGCAGCAGGTATCGCCGGTCTCATCAAGACGGCAATGGCGTTAAAACATAAAGTATTGCCGCCGAGTATCAAGGTTGATGAACCCTTGGAACTCATTAATCCCGGTACTGCACCGATCTATTTAAATTCAATTAAACGCCCCTGGCTAAAAACACAGGCAACACCACGGCGTGCCGCATTAAGTGCGTTTGGTTTTGGCGGTAGTAATTTTCATTGTGTATTAGAAGAAGCGGAAGAAACTAAAACAGATATCGAATGGGACGGACAAGTCTTGATTATTGCGCTTGGTGGCGAGACTAAAGCTGAATTGATTAAACAATTACCCGATGATTCATTATTGCAGTCATGGAATGAACTTCGATTTTTTGCTTATGACTCCTGCCAATCATTTAAAAAAACAGCTGCACATCGTTTGACGATAGTGCTTGAAAAAACAAATTCAGATCTGAAAAAATTTATTGCCGATATTAAAACCAAACTCGAAGCTTCATCTGAACACACCTGGCAAATGCCAAATGGCGTTAGCTATAGTTCAACAGCAACGAATAAAAAGATTGCCTTTGTCTTTCCGGGTCAGGGGTCACAATATGTTGGTATGTGCCGCGATCTGGCTTGCCAGTTCCCACAATTCTTAAATGCGTTGGAACAAGCGAACCAATTATTCAGTGTCGCGACCGGAAAACAAAATTTGCTTGATGTCTTGTATCCTATTCCTGTTTTTTCCAAGGCAGATGAAAAAGAACAGGAGAACACATTACGTCAAACACAAAATGCACAACCGGCCATTGGTGCGGTTAGCATCGGCGCGCTCGATGTATTAAATCATTTTGGTGTCCAGGCAACAGCTGCTATAGGACACAGTTATGGTGAATTAACCGCACTTTCAGCGGCCGGTTATTACGATACTGAAACCTTACATCTATTATCACGACTGCGTGGTGAACTAATGGCAGCGGGTGAAGGCGATCGTGGTTCCATGCTGGCAGTAGTTGCGTCTTATGAACAAACTAAAAAAATATTAACGGACAATAAAATTGATCTTGTTATCGCGAATCATAATTCGCCGAATCAGGTCGTGTTGTCCGGCGCGACAGATCAAATCGATAGTTTTGCCAAATTGGCCAAGGCTGAAAAAATCCGCGCAATAAAACTACCCGTTGCCGCCGCGTTTCATAGTGCGTTTGTTGCGGATGCTGCTAAACCCTTTGCTGAGGCAATGGCTTCATTCACATTCTCCGAAAATGCGTATCCTGTATTATCAAATACAACTACCGAAGCTTATCCAACAGATTCAGAAGCAGCTAAACAATTACTTGCAAATCAACTGGCCGCGCCAGTGCGTTTTGTTGAACAAGTTGAGAAATTATACACAGACGGGTTCAATACCTTTATTGAAGTCGGTCCCGGAAAAACCTTAACCGGTTTAATAAGCTCTATCCTTGCTGATAAAGAGATGACGGCGATGGCTATAGATGCGTCTGCAGGAAAGAAACAAGGTCAATATGATTTAGCGGTTGCTCTGGCAACGCTGGCTGCCAAAGGAAATCAGGCTGATCTGGCAAAATGGGATGAAGCTTGTTCGAAACTCGAACGACCTGCAAAAGACGCAAAGCCAGCCATGACGGTATCAATCAGTGGTGCCAATGTGATGCAGCCGCGCCCGGCACGACCACCAAGCAAACCTAAAAAGACAATAAGCAACATGACAGATGATGTAACCAGGACTGAGCCTGTTCAGGTTCAAATACCTGCAGCACCGCAACAGAATAACCAATTGCTACAAGCGACACAGCAAAGCATTCTTGCCCTGCAAAAAATGCAGGAACAAACAGCACGTCTGCATCAGCAATATCTCGAAGGACAGGAGACTGCACAACAATCGATTCAATCATTGTTAGAACAACAACAACGATTAATGTCAGGCTTGCCTTTAGCAGAGCAGAAGCAACAACAGATAAAATTGAACTCGGTGGTTCAAAAGAATAGTGTCGAGCCAACACCGGTTACAAAACCCGTTATTAAAGAGATTGAAGAAACAAAACATGCAGCACCAGTTAGCACTCAACAATCTGATGTTGATATCAATAACCTGTTGTTAAGTGTGGTATCAGAAAAAACCGGTTATCCATTAGAGATGTTAAGTCTGGATATGAGTCTGGATACGGATTTGGGGATTGATTCGATAAAACGTGTCGAAATTCTTTCTGCACTACAGGAAAAACTACCCTGGTCTGCTGCGGTCAATCCTGAAGAATTAGGAACCTTTCAATTCCTGCAACACATTGTTGAATTTATAGTCGCGGGTAGACCTGTCGTTGAACAAACAGGCAAGGCAGCGATTACTCATGAGACCAAAGTTGATAACAACTTTGAAAAAATATTATTAGCGATAGTTGCTGAAAAAACCGGCTATCCAATTGAGATGTTGGATCTGGATATGAACCTGGATAGTGATTTGGGTATCGACTCGATCAAACGGGTTGAAATATTATCAGCCTTACAGGAAGCAATGCCGGAATTACCAACGGTAAGTCCTGATGAACTCGGGCAACTACAAACACTGCGTTCTATTACAGAATTATTTGTTGCTGAACAAACAACATCAGCAGTAGTTCCAGCAGAGACAAATGTGATTAGTGGTTTTGCAGAAACCTTACTTGAAGTCGTTGCCGATAAAACCGGTTATCCAACCGAGATGCTTAATCTCGATATGAATCTGGATAGCGATTTGGGTATCGATTCAATCAAACGCGTAGAAATATTATCTGCCATACAGGAACGTATTCCTGCACTACCATCAGTCAGTCCAGATGACATGGCCGCCTTGCAAACACTGCAGTCGATTGTCGATGTGTTTAATGTCTCAGCAGAAGTCATCCCGGCAACCACAACGGACACGAACCTTGCAGAAATATTGTTAGAGGTTGTCGCCGATAAAACCGGCTATCCAGTGGACATGTTAAATCTGGAAATGCATCTGGACAGTGATCTGGGTATCGATTCGATTAAGCGTGTCGAAATTTTATCAGCGTTGCAGGATAAGATGCCGGACTTGCCGATGGTTGCTGCAGATGATTTGGCTGCATTGCAGACCTTGCAACAGATCATAGAATATATGAATGAGCAAACGGGCTCATCGGTTTTTACTGAAAGTAAAAGTGAATCGCTTGTTGCTAATGAAACACGAGTAGAGAAAGAATCAAGAATAGTCAGAAGAGTTGTTCATGTTACACAACTTGAACAAGCTGATAAGCGTAATGAGATTGCATTCGATACCAGTAAAGAAATCTGGATCACGAAAGCAGGTGGAAAACTGGCAGAGAATCTAGCAAGCGAATTAAAAGGCAAGGGTTATAAAACAAAACTTGTTGCGAATGACGTCAAACCAAATAATAAGTTAGGTGGTTTAATTGTTTGTGCTTCTGCAAACCCGGATAAACAATGGTTGCTCGAAACCTTCGCGCTGGTGCAAGCCTGCAGTGCAGTACTTAAACAGGCTAATGGCATACTGACTTCGATCACCACACACGGTGGCAGCTTTGGTTTTGCCGGTGATTTGAAAAGCGATGCTACTCAGGCTGGGCTGTACGGCATTATTAAAACAGCCGACAAGGAATGGCCCGAAGTCGCGTGTAAATCTATCGATGTCGATTCAGATACGGCGTCAATATCCTTGCTTAAAAAAGAACTCTTTCTTGAAGGACCACTGGAAGTCGGTTTGAGTGATGAACAAGTTATATGTTTGTCTTTGCTAGAAGAAACTCTGCCTGTGATTAAATCTAAACAGACATTACTCAATCAAGATGATTTGATTGTTATCTCCGGTGGTGCGCGCGGTGTAACCGCTCAGGTTGCCGTCAAGATTGCAGAGACTTATAAATCTAACCTTTTATTATTGGGTAGAAGTCCCGAGCCTCAGGCGGAGCCAACGTGGTTATCTTCACTTGTCGATCCTGCGAGTATTAAAAAAGCGATTCTTGAAAATACAACGGAAAAATTACGCCCTGCTGATCTTGAAAAACACTATCAGTCAATCCTGGCACAACGTGAAATCAATAACAGCTTGCAACGTATCGAACAGACTGGCGTAAAGGTTCAGTATGCCTCGGTCGATGTGACTAACACGGATGCTGTTGCCAATGTTATTGATATGGCGCGGATTGAATTAGGTAATGTTAGCGGTGTTATACATGCCGCTGGCGTTTTGGCCGACCGATTAATAGAAGATAAAACAGAAGAACAGTTTAGTACTGTTTTTTCTACCAAGGTCGAAGGTTTGCAAAGTTTGTTATCCGCGACGCGAGACGATAACTTGAAGTTGCTAGTGTTATTTTCATCTACGACAGCACGTCTTGGCCGAAAAGGACAAGTTGATTATGCGGCCGCCAATGAAGTATTAAACAAAATTGCACAGTCTGAAAATCAAAAAAGAAAAGATTGTAAGGTACTGTCTGTTAACTGGGGTCCATGGGATGGTGGCATGGTTACGCCCGCGTTGAAAAAGTTATTTGAAGATGAAGGTGTCGGTGTCATTGGACTGGATGCCGGTGCAGAGTATTTGATCCGGGAAATAGAATCAGATGGCCCGGTCGAAACAGTAGTCCTTGGTGAATTGGAAAGTCTTTTACAGACGATACCTCTAGCAGATGTCGTTAGTTCGGTATCAGTGATTACTGAACGCGGTGATTTGACTATGGCATTCGAACGCGATCTTTCTGTGAGTTCTTATGCTTTCCTGACATCACATGTAATGAATGGTCATGCCGTATTACCGGTCGCTGTAATTATTGAATGGTTTGCGCATGGCGCATTGCATTTGAATCCAGGAATGCAATTCCATGGCTTTGATGACTTCCGTGTATTGAAAGGGGTTACCTTAAAGTCTGATGAGAACATCCATTGTCGAATACTGGCAGGTGCCATGATACAAAAAGACAATGTTGGCTATGTTCCGGTCGAATTACGCTCGGGTAATCTACTTCATGCCAGTGCGGTAATGGTGTTAGTCGATACCTACGAAAAAGATGTATTACCAAAACTAATAGCCGTTAAGGGTAACTATCAATATCAACAAGGTGAGTATTATCAAAACGGACAGTTATTCCATGGACAACATCTACATGGCATCCGTGAGGTAACACACTGTAGTGATAAAGGTATTGTAGCAAACGTGTCAGCTGCACCACCGCCTACGGTATGGATGCAACAACCGATTCGTTCCAGTTGGTTAACCGATCCGTTGATACTGGATTCAGCATTTCAGTTAATGATCTTATGGAGTTTTGAACAACAAGGCATCGGTTCATTACCAACGGCGATTAAATATTATCGCCAGTATCAACGCAGCTATCCAAAAGAGGGCGCAAAGATAATTGCCGAGGTGCTCGAACATACCGATCACCGTGCCAATGCATCAATAGAGTTTATTGATAATAAAGGCCAGTTAATCGGAATAATGGAAGGCTATGAATGTGTCCGTGACGGGTCATTACTCACCGCCTTTAAAGAAAATGAACTGGGCAAACAGGAAAATGTGTGAACTCGATGGAATGTTTCTATTTATCGATTAAGAAATTGAAAGCTTGTTAAGCAACATGATAGACAGGCATTTCTTCTAGTTCATTTGCAAGCTGGTTTTCTGCAACGTATAAATCATACGATTGTTGCATCCTTAGCCAGATATCAGCACCATTACCTAAAACCTTACCTAAACGAACAGCGATGTTTGGTGTAATTGGTCTGGATTCTTCAAGAATCCCATATAATAGATTTCTTGATATATGAAGATCGCGCACGAATTGAGAGACACTGACACCTTGCTCTTTTAATGCCGGTATAACATCCTCTCTTAAGATAGCACCCGGATGTGTTGGTTGTCTGTTCAATGGTTCTCTCCTAATGATAATCTTCAAGGTCGACATCAATTGTGCCTTTCTGCCAGCCAAATGTAATTCTATAATTAGCACTCACGGTCATGGCATAACGAACGGGTTCACCCTGCAATCGATGAAAGCCAAAACCAGGCACATGCAATTCGGATAGTGTGTCTGCGTTTTCCATTAGATCAAGGCAACGCAATGCTTTAGCCTGATACCGGCTCCCTATGTGGCGACTTGAACCAGTTTCAAATAGTTCAGCAAGTCCTTTATGCTTGAATGTCTTAATCACCTATAAAGTTTAATCATACAGTCGTTATATGTCAACATGTAGTTGACATATGCTATATTGAAAGAAACGATATTTAGTCATCCCATATGAGTTTATCTGATAAAATAAGAACCTTATCAAACAAAAGCTAGATTAATTCAAATGACAAAACGTGCACTAATCACAGGGATAACCGGACAGGATGGTTCCTATCTGACTGAATTTTTATTAAACAAAGGCTATATCGTTCACGGTATAAAACGACGCAGTTCGCTGATTAATACCGACCGTATTGATCATCTCTACCAGGACCCGCATGTCTCCGATAGAAATTTTATTCTGCATTATGGTGATATGACCGACTCCAGTAGTTTGACGCGTATAATTCAGGAATCGCAACCTGATGAAATCTATAACCTCGCAGCACAAAGCCATGTCGCGGTCTCCTTTGAAGAACCAGAATACACGGCTGATTCCGATGCGCTTGGCGCACTACGAATATTAGAAGCGATACGTATCTTAAAGATGGAAAAGAAGACACGTTATTACCAGGCATCGACCTCGGAGCTTTACGGCAAGGTACAAGAAGTACCACAGACTGAAACCACACCTTTTTATCCGCGCTCGCCATATGCTGTAGCAAAACTCTATGCTTATTGGATTACGATTAACTATCGAGAGGCATACGGTCTTTATGCCTGTAATGGTATTTTATTTAATCATGAATCCCCTGTGCGTGGCGAAACCTTTGTAACGCGTAAAATAACTATTGCGCTAAGTAGAATTAAACAAGGCTTACAAGATAAGTTATATATGGGTAATCTCGACGCAAAACGCGACTGGGGACATGCGCGTGACTATGTGGAGATTCAATGGTTGATGTTGCAACAGGAACAGCCGGAAGATTTTGTCGTGGCGACGGGTATTCAATATACCGTGAAAGAGTTCATTGAGTTTGCTGCCAGGACGATTGATATTGAAATTACCTGGAAGGGAGATGGTGTCGATGAGAAAGGTTATGATCAAAATGGCAATTGTATCGTCGAAGTAGACCCGCGCTATTTTCGTCCTACTGAAGTTGAAAGCTTATTGGGCGACCCGACTAAGGCTAAAGAAAAACTCGGTTGGGCACCAAAAACCAGCTTGCAAGAGATGATTGAAGAAATGATGCAGGCCGATATGAAGATGGTTAAAAACGAATTGTTAATTAAAAATAATAAAGATTAAACAACATGCGAAGTGATTCAAGGATATATGTTGCGGGACATAATGGACTGGTAGGTGCTGCCCTCTGTCGACAATTAACGACTGAGGGTTACACCAACCTGATTGTGCGTGATCGAATAGATCTCGATCTGTGTAATCAAGCCGCAGTAGAAGCGTTTTTTAAAGAGACCAAACCCGAATACGTCTTTCTCGCTGCAGCCGTAGTGGGCGGTATACATGCCAATGACAGTAAACCGGTGGAATTTTTAAGAGACAATCTTTTAATCCAGACCAACATCATTGATGCGGCGTATAAAAATGGCGTCAAAAAACTGGCCTTCCTGGGATCTACTTGTATTTATCCGCGTGATTGTCCGCAACCGATCAAAGAAGAATACCTGTTAACCGGACCATTGGAAGAAACCAATCAATGGTATGCCATTGCCAAGATAGCCGGTATCAAACTTTGTCAGGCGTATCGGAAGCAATATGGATTTAACGCCATCTCGCTAATGCCGACCAATCTCTATGGGCCGGGTGATAATTTCGACCTGATGAATTCACATGTCTTACCGGCCTTAATCCGCAGGTTTCATGAAGGTAAGATCAATAATGCTGATGCTGTCGAAGTCTGGGGTTCTGGTAAGCCATTCAGAGAGTTTCTCTATATCGAAGACATGGCAGAAGCCTGTTGTTTCCTGATGCAACATTACGATGATGAATCCATTGTTAATATTGGTATGGGAGAAGATATCAGTATTAAGGCATTAGCCGAGCTGATAAAAGATATTGTTGGCTTTCAGGGTGAAATTAACTTTAATGCCACCAAACCGGATGGTACGCCTAAAAAAGTCACTGACGTGACTAAACTCAACAGCCTGGGTTGGCAAAGCAAAACATCTTTACATCGTGGTATCGAAATGACTTACGCCTGGTATCTTAATAATCTGCCTAAAGAGTTGGTGTGAAGTGCCATTGTGGTTAGGAGTGATGTTTGTCCCAATGTGAAGAATCTTAAGAAATGGACGTCATAAAACATAGCAAAACAGTGCAAATCAGGGCAAAACAGGGCAAAACAGGGCAAAATATCGCATCTATATTGGACATACACACATTATCATTATGAATTCAAATAACCGCACTCACACACCATCCGCTTTCTTTAAGTCGCTCGTATTGATGGCATTAACCCTGTCATTGACACCAGTGCTGGCGAATACCGGCAAGGCGTTCAGTATCGAAGGTGCGGTTTTGTTGAATGGAGTGCCGATGAACTAGGACCTTGGGAGCCGAGTGTGCAACATACCGCAATTGTTATTGGTCTGGCTTACTGGCAATTTCTTTCTGTTGATGATCGACAATTTATATTAGCGATCATGGATAAAAGTATGAAGCATGCAGAACGAGACCATTCAATGCGGGTATTAAATCTGATCAAGCGTTATAACTTCCTTGAAGTATATTGTTTTATGCAAAACGAGGTTGAGCTTGTGCAGAACTTCTGTGAGAAAAATCTCAAATCAGACTAAATAGTCCATCAGAACAGGTTTATCCTGACCAGTAGCAGATAATCAAATAAAACAAAAAATCAGGTAATCATAATATTTTGGGTTTTATTTAGGATAAAATAGCCAAATAAATCCAAACAATAGTCTGCTCACTCATACTTATAGAAAAAGATAAAATTGAAACCATCAACTAAAATCGCAATTGTCGGTCTCGGAGGGGTTTTCCCCGGTGCACGCGATCTTGATGAATTCTGGCAGAATATTCTGGCGGCGAAAGATAGTGCGATTGAAGTCGGTGCAGACCGTTGGCGATTGAAACCGGATGAATTGTATTCTCCCACCCTTGAAGCCGATAAAGTTAATTCTCGACGTGCCTGCTTAATACAGGACTTCAAATTTAATCCTGATGGATTCAATGTTGATGAAGACTTATTGAATCGTCTGGATCCTATGTATCAGATTTTGTTACACGCAGGACGCGATGCATGGGCTGATGCCAGGACTGAATCGATTAATAAAGAACGTGTTGGCGTTATCATCGGTAATATTGTTTTACCAACAGAATCCGCTTCGCAATTTAGCGATGAGATATTTAAATTCTTATTTGAAAAGCAGTTAAAAGCTGAATCAACAAATCAACCAGAAACAACTGAAGCATTGAATCGCTATGTTGCCGGTTTACCCGGAGGATTATTGGCAAAAGCATTAGGTCTTGGTGCCGGTGCTTATACGTTGGATGCGGCCTGCGCCTCATCTCTGTATTCATTGAAGTACGCTGTTGATGAATTATTAGCGGGTCGTGTTGATGCGATGTTGGCCGGTGGTGTATCACGGCCTGATTGTCTTTATACACAGATGGGATTTTCACAACTGAACGCGATTTCAAAGTCAGGTCGGTGTTCGCCGTTTGATAGTAAGGCAGATGGGCTTGTTGTTGGCGAGGGTGCTGGTATTTTTATATTAAAGCGCCTGGAAGATGCAATCGCACAGGGAGATCATGTTTATGCAACGATTGCAGGCATTGGTCTATCTAATGATATTGAAGGTAATATCATGTCACCGGATGCAGAGGGGCAATCCCGCGCTATGCAGTCGGCTTATGCGAAGGCCGGTTGGTTACCGAACCAGGTACAACATATTGAATGTCATGGAACCGGCACACCGGTAGGGGATGGTGTTGAGTTCACTTCATTAAATAATCTTTGGAAAAGTCATGCTGTTGATGGCGAGTGCGTTATCGGTTCTGTTAAAAGTAATGTCGGCCATTTATTAACAGCGGCCGGTGCCGCTGCATTGATGAAAACATTGCTGGCAATGAAGCACCGTGTCTTACCACCCACAGCAAATTTTGAATCACCAACAAATAAAATCGATTTAAGCAACAGTCCTTTCAGGGTATTAGCACAACCGGAGCCTTGGCAAGTCGATAGCGATGCTCCACGTCGTGCAGCAATCAGTGGTTTTGGGTTTGGAGGGATTAATGCACATGTTTTATTGGAAGAATACAAAAACGAAACAATTGAAAAGGCTTCGCTAGTCAGCATCAATCCTGAAGATAAAAATATTGCGATAGTCGGAATGGAGACGCAACTTGGTCCATGGAATGATCAACAGGAATTTGATGAAGCCGTTTTATTCGGTGTTGATATATCGTCCGCGCAACCTGAACATTGGTGGGGTGCTGAGAGCAACGGTTGTGATGGCTATTTAATCAATAAAGTAAACGTACCTCTCGGACGTTATCGAATTCCACCGGCAGAGTTGCAAGAGATGTTGCCGCAACAACTGTTAATGCTGGAAGTTGCTGCCAATGCTTTAGATGATGCCGGGCTTTCTGAATTGACATCAGAACAGCAGTGCCGAACAGGTGTTTTCATTGGTATTGCACTTGATTTAAATACAACGAATTTTCATTTTCGCTGGATGCAGAAAAAGTATGCACGGGAATGGTTACAACGATTAGGTATTAAACTCAATGACACTGAATTAAATGAATGGATAGAAAATCTTAGAGCAGCATGTGGTCCAGCCTTAAGTGCAAACCGTACTATGGGTGCATTGGGCGGTATTGTTGCAAGTCGTATCGCTCGTGCATTTCGTATCGGTGGTCCGTCGTTTACTGTCTCAGCAGAAGAAACATCCGGTCTACGTGCATTGGAATCCGGTGTACGGGCATTACAACAAAACGAACTGGATCAGGCTATCGTCGGTGCAGTTGATTTAGCCAGTGATCTCAGAGCAGTTAAGGGACATCTGGAGTGTCATGATAAATCGGTTGTTGCTGATGGTGCGACAGCATTTATTTTAAAACGACATGCAGATGCACTGCGTGATGGTGACCAAATATATTCAGTCATAAAAGGAATCGGTGTTGCTACAACACAATCAGCACAAATTACCGCAATCGAGAATGCCTGTTCTGATGCAGCGTGTCATCTTGATGAAATCGATCAGATTATTTTTTCGCGCAAAGATGAAGTCCTGCCCGATATGCCTGTTCTTAAAAATGTTAAGCAAAATAGTTTCGCATTAGGGCATTCTGGTGCTGCGACCGGACTGATGTCCGTTGCCAGTGCTATTTGTGAATTACGATATCGACTATTACCAGTCGAAGATAATTTACAAACACGTTATTGGTTGAAGGATAGAAATAAGGGGCCGCGACTAACTCTGGTGAATAGTACAAGTGTCGATGGAAACTGTGTCAGTGTCCTGTTACAGGAAGGTGATGCATGTTTGATTTCAAAAAAATATTTGCCGTGTCTGATAAACGTTTCTGCAAACAAACCAGACTTATTGATTAGTAAACTGAAAAAATTAAATTTTGATGATGCATTAAATTATCAACAAGATAATGAACAATATCGTGTGGCTTTATTGTTTAAAAATAGTATTGAATTTAAAGCGGCTATTAAAGATGTAATAATTGCAATTGAAAATAATGTATCGATTAGTAACGGACACTGTTTTTATTCTGCTGAACCGTTATGCAAAACAGGAAAAATAGCGTTTGTTTATCCCGGTTCAGGTAATCATTTTTGGGGTATGGGCCAGGAGTTGGGGGTAGCCTTTCCTGAAGTGTTGGAAAAACTCGATGCAGAAAATCAAACACTGGCTTCTCAATTTGCTAAAGGTCGCTTTTGGCAGACTCAAAATAATGACGATAAAGAACTCAGTCATGAAGAAGTTATCTTTGGTCAGGTTTGGTTGGGGACCTTTGTTAGTGATGTTGTCAGTAGTTTTGAAATAAAACCCGATGCCGTGATCGGTTATAGTTTGGGCGAGACTGCCGGTTTTTTCTCCACACGTACATGGACTGCGCGTGATGAAATGCTACAACGTATTCAACAAAGCACATTGTTTACTGAAGAACTCGCAGGGCCTTGTAAATCAGTACAAAAGGCATGGGAAACAGATCAGCCGATTGATTGGGCACTGGGTGTTGTTAATGCCAGTGCCGATACAGTCAGGGCAGCCCTTGAACATTATGAGCATGTGTATTTATTAATCATTAATACACCGAATGAATGTGTCATAGGCGGTGATAGGACTGCGTTGAACAAGGCAGTCAAACAACTCGCCGTTCATTATCATCCTTTATCGGGCGTAACCACAGTGCATTGTGAGGTTGCAAAGCCTGTGGCAAAAGCTTATCGCGACCTGCATATATTCGAGACGACACCTCCAGACGATGTGACATTTTATAGTGGTATTCGTGGCGGTGCTTATGAAGTCACACAGGACTCGGCTGCCGATTCAATTCTGGATCAAGCCTTGGCACCATTTGATTATACTCGCGTGATTAACAGTGCTTATGATGATGGTGTACGTATGTTCATCGAAATGGGGCCAGGTGGTTCCTGTAGCAGGATGATCGATCAGATACTTGCAGACAAACCGCATTTTGCCAAAGCCATCTGTGTTAAAGGTCAGGACAATATTGACAATCTAATGCAGGTTCTTGGACAACTCTATGCAGAAGGTACATCGATAGATTTATCACAGTTTGCCATTACTGGAATTAAAAATAAGGCTGAATATAAAAATTATATTAGCGTTAAGACGGGAGGCGAAGCCTTTAACGTTCCATTACCGCCCAAATCAAAAACGACAGAGAATGAATCTTCAATCGTTGAATTAAAGAAAAAACATTCAATAGAAAACAGTGCTGAAATAAATATTCCTCAACAAAATATAAGCTCATTACCCATGGCGGCTAATGATGGTTTACAACCTTTGATCCAGCAGATGCAACAAACGGAATTAGCGCGTGCTGAAGCACAAGAAACATTTTTACGTGTGAATCAGGGCATGACCAGAACGCTCGAACAAGCCATCAGTATGCAGATGCAGTTAGTAAATGGTGGCAACTATGATTTATCACAAGCCCCTGTCACTAGTGCAGAACAATACAAACCAGAACAACAGATTGATTGTTTATATAATCGTGAGCAATGTATGGAATTTGCGACTGGCTCGATCGGCAAGATGCTTGGCGATCGTTTTTCCGACATTGATAAACATCCTTCGCGAGTACGTTTGCCTGATGAACCTCTGATGTTGGTTGACCGCATACTTGATGTTATAGGCGAGGCTGACTCGTTGATGCATAACCCAACAGCCCAGGGCACGGTGATTACAGAACATGATGTATTAGCAGATGCATGGTATCTGGATTCAGGTCGAATCCCGACCTGTATCGCGGTTGAAGCAGGACAGGCTGATCTATTTTTATCGGGTTATCTGGGTATTGATCATATAACAAAAGGATTGGCTGTTTACCGGCTGCTTGATGCACGTATCACCTTTCATGGCCCATTACCGACAGCAGGACAGACGATTCATTACGATATTCATATCGAGAACTTTTTTAGTCAGGGTGATACACGTTTATTTCGTTTTAATTTTGAAGGTAGCGTCAACGGTGAACCGCTATTAACCATGACCCAGGGTTGTGCCGGTTTTTTCAGTCAGCAAGAGCTGGATGCAGGGCAGGGAATCGTTTTAACCTCCATGGAAAAGCAACAGGAGAAAGGGAAACTCACTGGAAACTACCATGAGTTGGTTCCTATGCGGGTGGAGAGTTATAACGATGAACAATTAAATGCCTTACGACAGGGTGATCTTGTTTCCTGTTTTGGTAATGCATTCGCAAAGAATGATTTAAATAATCCAGTAGGTTTACCCGGTGGTCTTATGACGCTGGTGCATCGCATCTTAAAACTAGATCCTGAAGGTGGACGATTTGGAATTGGTCAAATCACCGGTGAAGCGGATATACATCCTGATGACTGGTTCCTCACCTGCCATTTTGTTGATGACCGGGTTATGCCGGGAACATTAATGTATGAATGTTGTTTGCATACCTTGCGGGTTTATCTATTGCGTATGGGTTGGATTGGTGAGTTAGATGAGTTTGTCTATGAGCCGATTATCGGCGAAGTCAGTCAGCTTAAATGCCGAGGTCAGGTGACAGAACAAACCAAAGCGGTTCAATATGAAATAACGCTAAAAGAAATCGGTTACCAGGAAGATGGGACACCTTATGTTCTTGCTGATGCCTTAATGTATGGTGATCACCGTGCCATCGTGCAGATGAAAAATATGTCGGTACAACTCAGCGGTTTAAAACGCGGACGATTGGAAGCACTCTGGAGTAAGCAGAATATAGAGAAATCGAAACAGGTTTTGTTTGATAATGAATCCATCCTCGCTTTTGCTATTGGCAAACCTTCCGAAGCGTTTGGCGATCGATATAAAGTATTTGATAAGGACCGTAAGATTGCCCGGCTGCCCGGTCCACCGTATAAATTTCTGGATCGCATCACCTCTATTAAAGATTGTGAGCAGTGGGTTTTAAATGCCGGTGGTGTTATTGAAGCGGAATATGATGTTCCGGTTGATGAATGGTTTTTCACTGAAGACAATCAACCCTATATGCCATTTGCCGTATTGCTGGAAGTCGCCTTACAACCTTGTGGTTGGTTGGCGGCTTATCTGGGTTCAGCTTTGACCAGCGAGACCGACATTTCCTTTAGAAATCTCGGCGGTAAGGCAACGCAATTTATCAAAGTTACGCCGGATATAGGCACGGTCACCACAAAGGTGAAAATTACCAATGTCTCTCAATCTGGCGGCATGATTATTCAGAATTTTGATTATGAAATGCAGTCCGATCGGGGACTGGTTTATCAGGGAAATACCTATTTTGGATTTTTCTCTAAAGAAGCTTTGGCCGATCAGGTGGGAATACGTGAAGCTATCCCATATCAGGCCAGTGATGCGGAGCGTAACGAGTTTGAGACATTTGCTTATCCGACAGAGGCGCCGATGCCAGACGCAATGATGCGTATGGTTGATGAAATAACTATATTAAGCATGAGTGGTGGGCCTAACGGCCTGGGATTCATTGAAGGAAAAGCTAAGGTAAAGCCGGATGCCTGGTTTTTTAAGGCGCATTTTTATGAAGATCCAGTATGGCCGGGCTCATTGGGTCTTGAATCATTTATGCAATTATTGAAGGTATTTGCCTGGAAACGTTGGCAGGACGAGTTTCAAATTGGCACTTGTGCCTTTGAGAGTATGGCCTTAAATCAGCCGCATGAGTGGGTATATAGAGGGCAAATCTTGCCGGTTGATGATACGGTCACGGTGCAGGCAGTGATTACTGCAGTTGATGATCAGGCAAAGTCCATTAAAGCGGACGGTTTTTTGACTGTAGATGGCAGAATTATCTATCAGATGAAGGATTTTGCACTCCGAATCACATAGAATAAGAGCTCGAATATTGCATAAGAACAGCAATTATCAGATATGATTTTAAATATGAATTTATTATACGAATATTTCAGGGATCGAGTAACTTTTAGCAAATGCTTATGCCGGGTCTCACTGGTTCAGCTATTCGCTCTGCGCACATGCTTCCTCACAGGTATGAATAACTACCTGCTCAGTCGCGAGCACGCAGACCGAACATCTGTCCTGCGCGACCATCCGGCATTCTTATGCAATATGCGAGCTGATCCATGAAATATACCCGAGTACATATGGAGTCTATCGGCTACGAGTTGCCGCCGGTAGTCATTACCTCCGACGACCTTGAGCAGCGCTTAATGCCGATGTATGACGCACTGCATATAGCCCCCGGACAATTAGAGGCTTTGACCGGTATACACGAGCGCCGCTGGTGGGAAGAGGGGCATGTCCTTTCCGATGGTGCGGCAAGTGCTGCTCGTAAAGCATTAGAACAATCCAATGTCGAGGCGAAAGATGTTGAAGCGTTGGTCTATACGGGAGTGTGTCGAGAGAATTTTGAGCCTGCTACAGCCTGTGCCGTAGCAGCCCAATTAGGTATCAGTGATGATGCCAATATCTATGATATTTCCAATGCCTGCCTGGGTGTTATGAATGGAATTATCGACATTGCTAATCGGATTGAATTAAAACAGATTCGTGCCGGGATGGTTGTCTCCTGTGAAACCTCACGTGAGATCGTTGAGATTATGATTGACCGCATGTTGAATGATAGAACCATGGACATGTTTTCCCGATCCCTTGCGACCTTAACCGGTGGTTCTGGCGCGGCGGCAGTTTTGCTTACCGACGGTTCTTTTGATAACAAACAGACGCATCGTTTATTGGGTGGTGCTAACCAGTCGGCTCCTGAACATCATAAACTTTGTCGTTGGGGAGTCACTTTATCACCGGTAGCACTGGGAGAATTGATGTTCTCTCCTGACAAATTACTCGCAGCAATTGATCAGGTGATGCATCCAGAAGTACTTCCATCTGCGATTAAAGACGTCATGACCAGTCAAAAATTACCTCCGGCATTGGCAGGTATTATGCCATCTGAAAAATTACCGGCAGCCTTATCCGAATTTATGTCTACCGATTCGGTATCCGTATTAAAACACGGTGCCAAATTAGGCGTTAAAACCTGGGGTTCATTTCTAACCAAGATGGGTTGGGCCAGAGATCAGGTTGATAAAGTTATTTGTCATCAGGTAGGACAAGGGCATCGCGATACGATCTTGAGAGAACTTGGTATCTCTCCGGAAAAAGATTTTAGTACTTATAAATATCTCGGCAATATCGGCACAGTCTCTGTGCCATTAACTGCTGCAATTGCAGAACAGCGTCAGTTCTTAAAGAAAGGTGATCGTGTCAGTTTTCTGGGAATTGGTAGTGGTTTGAACTGCTTGATGCTTGGCTGGGAATGGTAAGGGTTTTAAACGTATTATGTTTTATGAAAAATAAACAAGACAAGCTTACTTTTCCTAATCCCGAGTCATTTAAAATAAAAACGCCATCGGTCAGTCTGAAAGAGATTACTGCCTTATCTGAAAAGATGTTGCCATTTGAAAATAAAAAGAGAAAAAAAACCAGCGCATCATCATTTACACCTTTTGTACTGCGCTAGATATTTAAAGTCCTGGTTCTGTATTCTTAGCCATACATGAATACAAAAAATGATGGTGAAAACATAGAACAACGCAAAATAATCCATATCGATATGGATGCTTTCTATGCCTCAGTAGAACAGCGTGATAATCGCGAATACCAGGGCAAACCAGTCGTTGTGGGTGGTACGCCAGAACAACGTGGTGTTGTTGCCGCGTGTAGTTATGAAGCAAGAAAATTCGGTATTCATTCAGCGATGCCAGCCACGCAAGCGCACCAACGCTGCCCCCATGCTGTTTTTTTAAAACCACGTTTTGCTGTTTATCGAGAAGTATCTTCACAGATTCGTGAAGTGTTTCATCAATTCACAGATTTAGTTGAACCTTTGTCCCTGGATGAAGCTTATCTGGACGTCACACATAATCAGGTTTATTCAGGTTCAGCAACACTGATTGCCCAGGAAATAAAACGTTTAATAAAAGAAAAAACCGAACTCAATGCCTCGGCTGGTATTTCATATAATAAATTTCTGGCCAAAATTGCTTCTGATATGGATAAGCCTGATGGATTATATTTAATCACGCCCGAGCAAGGTCCGGAATTTATAAAAACACTCCCGGTTAGAAAGTTTCATGGAATTGGTAAGGCAACTGAAAAACGTATGAAAGCTGTCGGTATTCATACAGGCAATGACCTTTTACAAAAAGATCTGAATGAGCTTGTCAAACTTTTCGGAAAAGCAGGGCACTTTTATTATTCTATTTCACGCGGAGTTGATCATCGACCAGTGAATAATCATCGTGAAAGAAAATCTTTAGGTAAGGAAAATACCTTCAGTAAAGATATAAGTGATACCAATGAAATGCTGATTATTCTGGATGAATTATCGAATAGTGTTTCAAGATTATTATTTGATAAACAATTAACCGCTCAGACAATAACCCTAAAGGTTAAATACGCTGATTTTGAATTGGTCACACGTAGTCGGACTATCGAAAAGCCCACACTGGCTGGCAGAAAAATATTTGAAATTATCAAAGAATTATTAACGAAAACAGAAGCAGGGCAGCGCAAGGTGCGGCTGCTAGGGGTAAGCACATCGAAGTTGCAGGAAAAGGACACAAAACGGGTAGATAAAGCAGAACAAATGAATTTACTCTAATTTCTGTCCGGCAAGAGAGATGACTAATATATTAATGCTCCGAGCTTGGTGAATAGGTCAATATTCAGTAAACTACTCCGCTTACATATTTATTTTTTATTAAAACCAATAGTTTATGCAATATCCGGATTATCCCTCTGAATCTTCCTGTTATACGTCTATTAATAATAAACGTATGCATTATCTCGAAGGCGGCAAGAATAATGCAGAAACCATTATTATGTTACATGGTAATCCGAGCTGGTCTTTTTATTACCGACATCTATTTAATGCCTTAATTAATAAATACCATTGTGTTGTACCTGACCATATTGGTATGGGTTTATCGGATAAACCCGACAAGAATGGGTACGAGTTTACGCTTGAACAGCGCGTAGATGATCTTGATGAATTGTTAACTAGTCTTGAGATCGATAATAAGCTGACCCTGATTGTTCACGATTGGGGCGGCATGATTGGAATGGCCTATGCAACGCGTTACCCGGAAAAAATAAAACGTCTAGTCATCTCTAACACAGCCGGATTTCATATCCCAAAAGATATACAAATTCCGTGGCAATTAAAATTAAGTCGTACTCCGGTACTTGGTTCATTATTGAATCAGGGGTTCAATGCATTTTGTCGTGGCGCAGTTACGCAATGTGTGACGCGAAAGCCAATGACTGAGGCGATAAAAAATGCCTATTTGGCACCTTATGATAACTGGAAAAACAGACTTTCAGTACTTCGCTTTGTGGAAGATATTCCATTGGATGAAGATCATGTTTCTTATGACATCGTCGATCAAGTCGATAAAAATCTAAAACAATTTTCAGCGATTCCTGTCCTGGTTTGTTGGGGTGTTTATGATTTTGTTTTTGATCGACATTATTTGAATGAATGGAAGAAGCGATTGCCGAATGCTGAATATCATGAATTTGATGCCGGGCATTATCTGTTGGAAGATGCGGCTGATGAAGTTATTCCAATCATTCAATCGTTTCTTGAAAAGAATGCAGAGGTGCAGACTTAAGTCTGCCACCAGATAATTTATCCCGGTTTGTAATGATTACAGCAAACATTGCATCTTACCTGCCGGTAATAGCAGGGCAACAACCCGATAGCTATGCGGTTGTCGTTCAGAATAAATCTGCTTCAGATCGTTATAAAACTTCTTATACTTACCAACAATTGAATCACGCAAGCGATATTGTTGCATCGGGACTTAAGGCTTATGGCATAGGCAAAGGCACACGAACTGTGTTAATGGTTAAACCGGGGCTGGATTTTTTTGCGCTGGTATTTGCCTTGTACAAATTAGAATCGGTTCTGGTTGCGGTTGATCCCGGCATGGGGATTAAAAATCTGGGCAAGTGTCTTGCTGAAGCAGAAGCGGAAGCCTTTATCGGTATCAGCACGGCGCACATAGCACGACTAGGATTAGGCTGGGCAAAAAAGACCATTACTAAAAATGTGCTTGTTGGCAATAATGCTTTATTAACGCCTTTTATCACGAGGCTTGACCAGATAAAAACAGAAGGTAAAAAGCATGATTTTCAGAGCGCGCAAACTAAAGCCGAAGATACAGCGGCCATTCTTTTTACCAGCGGCAGTACCGGGGTTCCTAAAGGTGTCGTCTATTCACATGGCAATTTTACAGCCCAGGTTGAAGCCTTAAAAAAACTCTATGACATTAAACCGGGAGAAATAGATTTAGCTACCTTCCCGTTATTTTCATTATTTGCACCTGCTTTAGGGATGACGTCTATTATTCCACGAATGGATTTTACCCGTCCCGGTCATGTTAATCCGAAAATGATTATTGATGCAGTTACACAATATGGTTGTACAACTATGTTTGGTTCGCCCGCGTTATTAAATCGGGTTAGTAAGTGGAGTGAAGGTAAAGGTATTAATCTACCTACATTGAGACGTGTTTTATCTGCCGGCGCACCAGTGGCGCCATTGGTTTTAAAAAGATTTAAAACATTGCTTAAAAGTGATGTGCAGATATTCACACCTTATGGCGCAACCGAATCACTACCAGTCAGTTCTATTGGTAGTAATGAAATATTGAATGAAACTGCCGAAGCAACAATGCAGGGTAAAGGTGTCTGTGTTGGTAAAGCGGTTGATGATCTGGATATCAAAATCATCAAACTAAATGATGATGTGATTGCAAGCTGGAGTGAGGAACTGGAATTACCGGTTAATGAGATTGGTGAGATATGTGTTAAAGGGCCGCAGGTAACGCGTTCCTATTTTAATCGACACAAGGAAACAGGTCTGGCAAAAATACGTACTGAGGATGGTTTTTATCATCGCATGGGTGATGTGGGTTATATTGATGTGCAAAACAGACTTTGGTTTTGCGGACGTAAAAGTCACCGCGTTATTATTAAGGATGAAACCTTATTCACGATTTGTTGTGAAGCTATATTCAACACTCATCCTTTCGTTTTTCGCACTGCTCTGGTTGGTGTAACGATAGACAATGAAACCATACCGATCATCTGCGTTGAGATAGAGCCAGAGCATAAGGGCTTTAATAGTGATGAATTGAAACAGGAATTATTAATACTGGCTCGTAATCACGAGATAACCAAAAATATAAAACATGTTTTATTTCATTCGGGTTTCCCGGTTGATATACGCCACAATGCCAAGATTGGTCGTGAAAAACTGGCGCTATGGGCAAAGGAGAAGTTTGCATGAAGGCGCTGGTGACCGGTGGTGGTGGGTTTCTTGGCGGTGCTATTGTCAAAGCATTATTAAAAAGAGGCGATAGTGTAAAAACTATACAACGCGGTCATTATCCTTTCTTATCAGAGTTGGGTGTCGAAGCAATTCAAGCCGATGTAAGTAATGGAAATGATATTGATGCAGCAGCGAGAGGCTGTGACATTATCTTTCATGTCGCTGCCAAGGCCGGTGTCTGGGGTGATTATGATGAGTATTATCAAGCCAATGTTATTGCCACACAAAATGTAATTAAGGCGTGTGAAAACAATCATATTCCATATCTTGTTTATACTAGTACCCCAAGTGTTGTCTTTGATGGCACTGATGAAGCAGGTATTGATGAAACAACCCCATATGCAAAAACATTTTTTAATGCCTATCAGAAGACCAAAGCGGAAGCCGAACAAATTATACTCAAGGCTAATAATTCCGATCTAAAGACAGTAGCGTTACGTCCACATTTGATCTGGGGGCCGGGCGATCGGCATCTTGCGCCACGCCTGATCGAACGTGCCAAAGCAGGCCGGTTGAGATTGGTGGGCAGTAAAGATAACAAGGTTGATTCATGTTACATCGATAATGCAGTTCAGGCACATTTGCTTGCGGCAGATTGTCTCCAGTCTGTTGATAGTATCTGTGCGGGCAAAGCCTATTTCATAAGTAATGACGAACCGTTAACGATGACGAATTTAATCAATAAAATATTAGCAGCTGCTGAACTACCATCGGTGACAAAGACACTCAATGCAAATACGGCTTATTATATCGGCGTCATATTCGAATGTATTTATCGATTATTCAATATTAAACAAGAGCCCTTAATGACACGCTTCGTCGCCAGGCAATTATCTACGTCCCACTGGTTTGACTTATCAGCAGCAAAACATGATTTAGCATATCAACCCGCCATCAGTATCGATGAAGGAATGAAACGCTTGAAGCAATCATTTGAGACATAAATTAATGAGCAGAATTGAGCAGGTTTTAAAAGAAAAACCGGTTTTATCCGCTGATAAAATTCATGTGTTCCTCTACCAAATCAGTTTATTCAACAGTAAGGACTTGGTTGAATATCTACCCGAAGATGAGGGGCATCGTGCTGATCGGTTAAGGATTGAGCAAAAGAGAGAGCAGTTTGTCATTACAAGAAGTCTATTAAGATTGTTGTTATCGAGTAACCTCGGTAAAGAGCCAAGAGATATCGTTTTTTCATATGAAAAACAGGGCAAACCTGTAGTCAAAGATTATATAAATCGTGTACCAATAGAATTCAATATTTCTCATTCCGGTGACTATGCCCTTATTGCGATGACATTAGAAAATAAAGTCGGTGTTGATATAGAAGAAGTCAATCCGGATATAGACTATAAATCATTATCGAATCGATTTTTTAGTGAGAAGGAAAGGAATGATCTAATTAATTTAGATGAGAAACAGCAGTGTGATGCCTTCTATCGTATCTGGGCCAGAAAGGAATCTTTTATCAAGGCAACAGGGCAGGGTATATCATTTGGGCTGGATAAATTTTCTGTGCCTATTAATGAGAGTATTGATGATGCCCGTGAAATAATAACGGCTGAAAAACTGAATGATAAATGGTTTTGTTACGAACTAATGAAGCTCGATAACTACAAGACAGCATTAACGGCTACAACAAAAAATAGCGCTATTATTATTTCTTCCCGGTAAGTAATTCAGCCAGTCGTTTTGTCGTGTGTCTGAGGCGTGCGGTTAATATTTTGGCAAGCTTCCATAACAGTTTATTACCTAACTCGAGATTCTGTCTGATGATGTCTTCAAAATCTTCGCGAGTGATTAATAAAACAATCGAATCTTCAGATGCTATCCCCGAAGCTGAGAAAGGTTCTCCGTCAATAATACCCATTTCTCCAATCGATTCTCCAGTACAGATTTCGGCAATCTTCAAGTGCTCATCATTGGGCAAACGTTTGAATATATTGATTGAACCTTTCACGATAATACAAAGACAGTTGCTCTTATCGCCCTCATTTAACACCACGCAACCGGTATCCGCTGAATAAGCCTTGGTCCAGCGCGCGAGTATTTCGATCTCGTCGTCGCCAAAATCGGAAAAAAATTCAGATTCTTTTATGAACTTATAGGCAGATTTCCTGAATGAATCGCCATCATCGAGTAACTGGAGTTCTTTCAATTGCAGAGCCTCTATGTAATTAATATCGCTATATTACTACAGAATTATAGTATATGAACCGCTTGTCAATGTTATATAAAAAAAATAGTCGAAGCAGGTTCAATACGCACTAATTTGGGTAATAATAAAACCATGAATTGGTATAACCTGCCTACCTATTATGATATTTCTTTCTCAGAAGGCATGAGAGAGGAACTCGACTTCCTGAAAGCGGTATTTTCTAAATACAGTAAGGGAGAATATGCCCGCCTGCTCGAACCCGCATGCGGTACTGGTCGCTTGATTATTCCGCTAGCGCGATGTGGATTTGACTGCACAGGTTTTGATCTCAATGACAATGCACTCAAGTACCTCCAGGAAAAACTAAAACGTAATTCTCTCCGGGCAACTATTTTTAAGGGTGACATGATCGATTTTCCTGCGAATAGAAAAAAATACGATGCTGCTTATTGTACGGTTGATACTTTCAGGCATCTCTTATCAGAAAGCAAGGCAATACAGCATATGCTTAATGTCGCTGGGGTATTGAAGAAAAATGGTATTTATATACTTGGTTTACATCTGATTCCTGAACAGGGTGTGACCGATAAGATAACACGATGGACTGCAAAACGTGGTCGTTTAACAGTGAAAACATCGATAGAGATGTTAGCGTTAAATAAAAAAGAGCAAACAGAGACCTTAAGAGTCGTCTTGAATCCTATAACAATAACTGGAAACGAAAAATTTGAATCGATCTATAAACTGCGTACATATTCACTTAAACAATTCCAGAAGTTGGTTGCAAGTTCGAAACATTTTGAGATAGAGAATGTTTATGACCATAACTATGACATTGCTAATCCAGTAATGCTTAATGCCAAATCGGATTATGGTGTGTTTGTACTCAGAAAATCGAGTTAGGTAATACTATTTACTCGACAAGCCAAAGCCAATTATTGAATCACCGCTCGGATATTTAAAATAGCTGTTGCCACCTGCAGCAACAGCAATGAATTGTTGCTCTCCAACTTTGTAACTAATCGGCGGCGCATTTACTCCAGCTCCACAATTAAATTCCCACAAGCGTTTTCCATTACCGCTATCGAAGGCGGCAAACATGCCGTTGCCTTCACCCATAAAGACAAGGTTCCCGCCAGTTGCGAGTACCCCGCCAATCAGTGGTTGTTCGGTTTTAATTTGCCACTGTATTTGGCCTTGTTTACGTGTATCGATTGCGGTCAGTGTTCCCCAGTTCGGTTCTGACTCTGCAACTTCAGTTAAGATATAAGGAACTTCCTTGCCTTCGAATTGGCCGTACTGCAAACGATAACGCGTAGGTTTGTGTATGCCGGGGATATACACCCAACCGTTTTTTGGATTATAAGAAACAGGAGACCACGATGCGCCACCCCATGATCCTGGGAAGCTAATAATGCCCTTATCAGTCGGTGCTTGAAATAGATTGTGTTGTGGTACGAATGGTTCTGATCGGTAAATCAATTCACCGGTGTTGCGGTTGTGAACATAGAACCAACCTGTCTTGCCAGCAATACCAATTGCTGGAATAACATTATCGCCATCCGGCAAATCAAATAATACTGAATTACTGGCGACATCATATCCCCATAAATCATGCGGCACTTGCTGATAATGCCAACGGGTTTCACCTGTGTAGGCATCAATCGCAACAAGAGAATTTGCGTAAAGGTTATCACCGGGACGCGCACTTGAAACATCATTGGGAGAGGCATTACCCGTCCCCAAAAATATTAGCCCGAGTTTTGGATCAAACGATGGTGTCATCCAGGTTGAACTACCACCAATACGCCAACGATCCTTTAGCTTGGTGGCTAATTCTTTTTCGCGGGGAATATCACGCGGTAGTTTATCGCCCTCTGGTGTTGTAGTAGAAAACTTACCCTCCCATGCACCACTCTTCGTTGTATACCAACGCCATACTTCTTTGCCTGTATTTACATCGAAGGCCGCAACATAACCACGTATTCCAAGGAAACGATCATGCGGTGGTACTTTTTCCGATGTTATACCTTCAAATATATTATAAAAAAGTCCATAGCCTGCTGATGTGACACCGACAACAACCAGATCTTTATAGATTAACGGTGCCATCTTTGCGGGTAAGGAATCAATGTTTTCTGTCAGGAATTTCTTTTGTGTTTCGCTAAGGCCTTGAAGCTCGGCATCGGTAGGACGCGCTATGATCTTGTCCCAGATTATCTCGCCGGTGTTTTTATCGAGTGCAATTAATCGACCATCATTCGTGGCTTCAAATACTTTACCATAGCCTAAAGCAGCTCCCCTGTTTGCCGGACCTGCCTTGGTTTTTTCTCTTCTATTTTTGTGTTTGTAGCGCCAAAGAACAGTACCTTTTGCAGCATCTAAAGCGACGACATCATTGCCTGGTATGGTGGCATACATTACACCATCAGCAACCAGCGGTTGTGTTTGAAATGATCCTTTTTCACCGGTTTGAAAAACCCATTTAGGCACAAGCCGTTTTACGGTACTGGTATTAATTTGTTTGAGTGGAGAGAAATTCTGATTGTTGTAACTGCGCCCGAATGAGAGCCAGTTATCAGTTTCCTTATCTGCTTGCAACAGACGGTTCTCATCAACGATAGAGGTACTATTCTCAGCTAGGACGGGTAGTGACAGCGAAAACGTAAGGATTATTAGAGCCAGTTTTTTTATTCTCATCCGGCCTCCTTATTTTGTATTTCGTTATTGTTCATGTCGGTCTACTCAATTCAGATGATAATCATAACTTTATATGTCACCTTTTTGAAGCATTGTGCGCTTTAAGCAATCTGGTAGAGTGATTTATAGAATAAGATCACTAAAAAGACAAACATCAGGGGAAGAGGTTTGGAGCAAGAAAAAACAGGGGATGTTGATTCAGGCTTAATATGCCTTGTTATAATCTCCAGATTACAAGGAATGCCTGCTGATGCGGGCCAACTTAAACATCATTATGTGTACGTCGTCAAAACCTTTTGGACAAAGAGCGGCATAAACTAAGAGACAGATCGGTTCATCGGGTTAGTTAATGTGTTGTTTATCGTAATGCATCT
>Ga0222715_10000227_pt1 | contig 59290 bp, 90 predicted proteins | sample C33_9DmetaG_FD_165056 | JGI IMG/M metagenome (GOLD analysis project Ga0222715, IMG submission 165056) | Estuarine water microbial communities from San Francisco Bay, California, United States - C33_9D | ecosystem: Environmental > Aquatic > Marine > Unclassified | place: USA: California...
TCATTTTCTTAAGTGCATTACCAGTATTAGCGGTAAATGCAGCACCAAGTCTATCTTTAGGATCTTTATAGAGAGCTACTTGTCTAAAGTCTTGATCAACAATAAAGTTACTGTCATTACCAATAATATCAGCGTGGAACATAATACCTGTAGATTTCAAATCTACTCTAGCATCACTGCCAATACCAGGATCAGGGCTTACAACAGCCCTAGCAGTTGCACTGTCAGTAGGTGTGCCACCAACGAAAGATATTACTGGGGATGTGTATCCGCTGCCATGTTTAATTGTTGAAGCACTATCTGTCATTCTAATTCTAGCAAGAGTGCCTGTTGCAGAATCAATAATCGCAATTGCTTCTGCGCTGTCGCCCAAAGCGTCAGTTATTCTTACTGTCGGATTTGAATTATATCCTGTACCAGCATTAGTTATAACAATATTAAGAATTTGACCAGCGATAGCAGCATCTTGAATTGACTTTTGTTTTAATTGTATACCTGTTGAATTAGAATCTATATCACCTTGTTTCTGTACCGGCATAAAGTTTGATGATTGAAAATTAGATCTATTAATAGCACTAATTGTATATAAGAATTTCCAAACATAACCATCTGCAGTTCTAAATGATTGGTTATTTACTGAAGTAGGTTCAACAGTTGATGGCACCGCAACACCGTTTGCATTTCTACCAGTTTCTAAGCATATATACACACCAGCATTTTCTGTCCGAACGTAATATGGTGGTGACGGATACCCCGCTTGTAGATCATCATATTGTGAATAAATTGTACCTGATGACCAATTGTTTCTTGGAACAACCTGTGATACTGCTTGAATCTTTTTAATAGATTGCATAGCATCCTTCAGATTTTTTATTTCACTAGGATTATTAGACGGAGTAGGTACAATATCATTAGAGTCCCACTGATCAGATTTACCAATAGCAACATAATATATTGCTTCATTGTTCGCGAACTGATCGAAGAAGTCTCTAGCAATTTGTGACCTCAGGGTATCTGTAATAATTGCTGGCATAATTCTTTCCTATTATATACTAATTGTTGCACCAAGAGCAACTCTTGCCCATGGTGGATTAGATGCGCTGTCATATACTGCTAAACATGGTAATCCAGAATTACCGTCACTTACGTAAATTACTTGGCCTGCTTGACCACTATTCGGACTACTTGCAACTGAATATACTCTTAGTTTTACTGTGTCCGCTCTAGTTTGAACATAATCAGAATCAACGATGTTACCTATGTTTCCATTATGTAGTACTGTATTGCCATTAATCTCGACACCGCCATCATTTGGAACTGACATTTTAATTTTATCAGTATTGTCATTTCCGACAGATATTGTAAGAGCAAGAGCATCACTACTATCATTAACTAGTTGAATATTTGCAGTATCACCTGCACCACCATAATGTGATGCATCAAATACAATACCACCTGAATCTGTTGCATTTAAATACATTCTGTCTACAGTTGCATCACCATATATGCTTAGATGTGATGAGTTTCTTACTTGAGAAAGTGTAGAGTCAACGGCTGATCCAATAACAACTCGGCCAGAATGTGATACTAAAAATTTCGTATCAGTATTATTTCTAGATTTTGTTTTATCAACTCCTACGCCACTAGCGTTACCTCTAATTTCAAATGCGATATCATCACCATCAGCATCACCGCTAATTACAAGGGCTGCTGGAGCTTGTGCATCATCAAAGTCTCTTTGGATCGACATTCCATATCTTTGAGAAGCTGGTGTTACGATTTGAGCCGCACCGCCATGTCCTGCTGTGCCAGTAATATTTAAATAATTAACATTTAATGAATCAAAAGTTCCTATATTCAATCCACTACTAATTAGATTAATAACCTCTGCAGAATCTAATCCTGCCTGTCTTTGACTAATATATGCACTATCAATAAGAGTAATCACATTAGCCGAATCAACAGAATTTGCTCTAATAAGTGTTATAGTTTGACCAGAATCAAAAGCTACACCGGTGCGTAATGAAATGTATGATGAATCAACCGTAGTGTTAATTAGACTAATAGTAGCATTTGAACCAAGCGCGGCAACTTGAGAAGCGAGAACTAGTGTGCCACTCGAATCTGGTAATGTGATTGTTCTATCATCTGATGGATCACCTGCAAGAAGAAGTGTCTCATATTGATCATCACTTACTCCTTCAAATCGTATACCACCGCTATCAAAAGTGATGCCAGAACTAGTGTTAACACCAACAGCCTGTTGAAGTATATCAATTTCAGCATAGACTTCTGTAAAATTTTGATTAATTTTTGTAGCACCAGTTCTTAGATCATCACCAGTATGATCATTTCCTGCCGCGCCTGTATTGATTATTTGCTGTGTCATTTTGTACCTATTTAATTAGTATTTATATTTATAACGGTTGTGCACGATGTTGGCGTTGATCAAATTTTTCTACAACATTATCGAAGGTCATATATCCAGTACCGGTACTATCATTATAATTATCAAATGTTAATGCAAAACCGCCATATTCATGAAGATCTTTATAGTATTCTTCTAGATATGCCATAGTAATTGTATTGGTGTCATAATTTGAAAGAGTTTCATATACATCATTTCTAAAGTATTCGGAATCCAAACCACCAAACAATTGAGCTTGAAGTCTCAATGCAGCAATATCACTGATTTCTCCTTGTGCGACTTGTTGTGGTACGGTAGCAATTTCGGAAACTACTAGTGACCTAACATCAGGATCTGTTTCTGATATATCAGTAGAAATTGCAAATGTGGGCGAAGCTTCTATTACAATTTGCGCACCTAAGTAAAAGCCAGCTGGATGTACAAATCTACGATACAATTCACCCCATCTATTAAGTGATAATGGCGCTCTAATCAACACTGAAAGATATTGATATAGGGCTCCATCAGTTAATAATTTATTTTGTTCTGGTCCAATTTCACTAGAACCAACAATAAATAAGTCTCCTTTGGGATAAATGACTTCAACTTTTTCATTAAAAAATGCTCTAAAAAAACCTTCTACAGAATATTGTGAACCTTTTACTCTAAAAAAATTACCGAAGTTACGAATTGCTTCTCTAGGAAATGTAAACTGTGATTGTGATACATTAAGTGCAATTTCATCAAAAAGTAAATCCAGTCGTTCAAGTGTAGTATCTTCAATGTCACGAATTGTTCTTAATTCATTAATTATGCCACCATAACTACCATCAGAATCTAGCTGATCATAATATGATTCAATGAATGTCAATAGATTAGGATAATTAGTGGCAAAATGTTCTGGTAATACCTCGTCAACCAGACTTTTCCGAAAATTAACTTTTAATCTATCAAAATCTTTTAATGTTTCCATTAGATTGTAACTTTAAGTGATGTTGTTTGTCTATCAATATCTGCAGTTGCTGATGAGTTATCTGTATCAATTTTAAAAATATAATTTTTAAGAGGTTGTAGTGTATTTTCAATTTCAGGTGTTACAGAAATTTTAATATAAGTAACTCCACCCAGTATAACCTCAGGTTTAAATCCTACAATATTCACAATACCAGTATCTCTTTCATAGTTACCCACATTATCTACTAAAACGTTTCCATCTAAATCTACAACTTGCAGTTTTGTTTTACCCAACGCATTATTAATTTTAGCTAACACTCCATTTAATTCAAACACTGTTGATTGTACATGATTTACAATTGAAGACGGAAATCTAATTTTATTAGGAAATTTTATAGATAATGTATTAAGCGTATTTAATAATGGTGTAAATCGCATCTGCGTTTTGACATCAATTCTGGATGATAAAATCGAAGCATCAAGTGCATCGATTTCTGTTGAAAGGTTTGATTTACGAAATACTTTGTTAAACAAATTTAAATTTGTGTTAAAGTATGTCGGTAAGAAATTAAATACTTGAGTTTCTGTTGTTGCAATTGATTGACCAGTTAATGCTGGATCAAAATCGAAGTTTACATCACATTCAACAAATACTTCTACTGGATCAACAAAGACAATTTCAATTGACATTACTGCTAAATTGTCAGCAAAATTAGAGACAATAGAATCTTCAATCGCTTTTTGCGTAGCTACGGGTGTATTATCTTGAAAGTTTAATGAAACGTAAACTTTACCATAATTCACTTCATCATTTTCATCACCACTCCAAACGGCAACATCCCTTACTTGTGTGTAATTAGAAAGAATAATAGCCTTATAGTCAAGAGATGTTACTAATCTCTGTTGGGTAGCAAATGCAATTGGTGCTAATTGTCTTATAGATTCGATCGACTGTTTTTCATCACCTCCAGTTGAAGCTGATGCAGTAATGACAGAAAGTGTGTAGTCTATACCGTCAATTCTGATATCATTTGATGGAACGAATAATGTGCCCGCATTAGCATTTGAACCAGAAGATGAAAGATATTCAACAACAATCTTGTTACCAGGATCAGGTGATTTACCGAAAGAAGTACCGTCACCAAAATTGAGTTCATATTGTCCATTTGGTGTTTCTCTAATTGTAAAAAACTCTGATTGTGCATCTACAGTAACAGCTTGTGTAAGTGGATAATATGTTCTATAGTTAGATGAAGATGCAGTGTCAAATACTTTCACAACTGCGGTGGACTTATCTATTGTTGAATCTGGAATAACATAGATCTGTCTTTCACTTTTTTCAGGAGCATAGAATGTTTTTGTTTTTAACGTACCTTCTGTAATAGGAATATCAATTGAATCCGTTGATGTTTTAAATTCATATAAACCAGATCCATTATCTCTGGCGTAATATACTTCTGTAGTTCTAAATGTATATGATGTACCATTAATATTAGATGTAAATGTGGTACCACGTGGCAATTCAGCAGCAGGAAGTCTATCAACAACTCCGGATAAATTAAGAGATAAATTAAGATATGCAACTGATGACCTAGATGATCTTACATCATATCCTAATGTTTCTGCATGTGAAACTACAGAACTTCTTAATTGTGCAGATGAAAGAAAAGATTCATTAATAGAAAAGTTTGCGGTTAAAGCATTAATGTGGGTATTATATGCCAAAACGTCTAAAACATTTGATAGACCAGATGCATCGAAGTCATAATCTGAAAACTCTGTTTGAGTTTTTAAATATTCCTTAAGCCTATTTTTAATATTAGCAAAGTCTAAATCTACGGATTTTATTGTAGTTCCCATATTATCTCAGCCTATTTAATGAAAGTTCTAAGTCTACGACCTCACCACTATTCACCACTTGAAATGTGATACTCACAAAAACATCGTTACGCTCTGGTACTACTTTTGTTGTTATATCCAAAACTCTAGCTCTTCTTTCAAATGTTTCAATTGCTTGATAAATTAAATCGGGTAAAAGGTCTTCTGATATTTCGGTATCCAAATTAAATAATATATCATTTAAATTTGCGCCAAAATTTGGTTGAAAAGGTTTTTCTGTTTTATTAGTAAGCAATAAATTTTTTACAGCTTGTTTAACTGCGGCCGCATCGTTTTTTTTAAAAATATCCCCCGAAGGACGTGGAGTAAAGGTCAAATCAATATCTTTATAAACGCGAGTTCTCGCGGTCACAAGTGATGCAGACGCCGTATTTCCATCTTCTATTGCAAATGCTCTTGTAGGCATATTTTCCTCTAATTATATAGTGTTATTTATATAAATTTTATTGTACTTCAATCAATTCGTTTGTTCCTTGAACATAATTATTAAATCTTGTTTCAAGTGTATTATCAAATTTTACTTCCCATGTATCATCCGTTTCTGGCATGATAAGAATAATCTGTACATTTAATGAATCATCCGGATTGAATGTATCATAGTCTAATATAAGTTTTTCAAATTCAATATTATCTTTCCAATATACAGCAAGATCAAATGTTTTCCATACTGCAATGTCACCATGAGAATCTCTTAATTCATATACAATGGCTCTACCTTCTGTGGCCAAATCATTAATACTGCCAGTCTGTAATGTTTCACCATCTGACTTTTTATATACACCTTCAGCTACCACCAATCTATAATCTTCAAACTCTCCTTGGTTTTCAGAAATAGATAATAACGCATGTGCGTGTAAATATAAATGTCTTGCAATTGTTTTTCTTTCGGCTTCATCCTTTATATGAGAAAGTGTGATTTGATCTCCATAACCACCAAGAAATTTTGCAATTTTTACGCCTTTAGCTAAAGGTGTCCTTGACGTAATTCTGGATTGAAAATTAGGATTATACCTTGGGTCAACTTGAAATACATTTTTACTCATGATTTAAACCTTTTCACTGCACCACCTGGAGCATTACCAATAATATTTTTACCTCTACGAGGTGTGCCTTCATTACTCACAATTCTACCAATACTTGGAGGAGTAATGTTTGCGAATGTAGAGCTTAATTTACCTTCTAATACTTGACTAGATGTGAAATCACTATTTGATGCGGTAATAGGATCTCTCATTTTGGATCTAATTTCTGCAGTAGTTAATTTACGGTTTGAAATACCACCATAATCAACTGTTTTATCTATTTGATTATACATAACACTGCTTGGATCAATATCAACTTGTATAATACCTTTATTTGATAAATTCAAATAATCATTCATTACACTTGCTGTAGGTTGTACAGTTGTTTTATTTGTTGCAGTAGTGATTGTTTGTGAACCACCACCAGAACCAGGTCCTAATGGAGCAGATCCGGCTTGATCAGCTGCAGCAGCAAAAGATGCCTTACCATCCAATGTTCCGTGAAATGTGGTTGCATGCATGGACGTAGAATTTACTCTTGGAATATGTGCAGTGTGTCCATAATATACCACATTTTCTCCGCCGATTGTTCCAGTGTCACCAATAACTGTAAGATCATCTGCAGCAATATTAATGTTTGGAGATGATTGTATGATTTCATCTTTTGCATTAATTCTATAATCACCACCACTTAAATATGTAACATCACCATTTACATAATTTTTTTGTTGTCCCTTAATAATATTATTTTGATCACCTAGTATTGTTTGTGTATGGGTTTGTGTTACAAATTCGCTTCTATTCTTTTGAGTGGTTGTTTCATAATTTTTTACAATTCTTTGTTTATATCCACCCAGTACATCCTCTTTTACATCACCAGCCACGCGAATATTCATATCACCACCAACCTCAAGATCAAAATCGCCAGATACATTTAATTTTAAATTGCCATTATATACAATTTCTCCATCGCCTTCAACAATGACTTTTTGATCGCCACCAGTAATTTGAATAGTATTATTAGTAGAGCTAATGATAACAGTACCGTCCGGTCTCATTTCTATACCAGCGCCAGTTCTATGTTTGAATAACATTCTTTCAGATCCAGGCGTGTCATCAATTTCTGTTACATGACCTGATACAGTTTCTCGTACCTGATTTAATGGGTATTGTGAGTTAGGTAGTGGATCTAATTCTAAATCTAATGCCACATCACCGCCGCCAGTATATAATTTATTTTTTTTTGTTCCGCGGGCTGCAGAATTTGTAGTTGGTGCATTAATATATTCTCTTTTAGGAAATACAGCATCAGGATCATCGAAGCCATCTTGACTTTGACCACTCGTTTCCATGAAAGACTTTGCAGCAGACATCAATTTTTGAAAATTATTTATCATTTATATCTCTTTTTATATTCTTCTTCTGTTACAAAAACTGGTTCACCATTTTTCCAATCACCACCAGCTATATAACCGGCACTTTCGGCGCGGTTTACTATAACATTTGTTCTTTTTCTAGATGCTTTTGCATCTGCTCTTATTTTTTCTAAATCAGCATTTAGTTTTTCCACCTTAGCAACTGCTTCTGCCCTTTCAATACTACCAGCTTTGGTATTACGTACTACAAGCCTTGCTTCACTTCTATCACGATTAGTATTATTTCTATCAGATATCAAATCATAAAACACTGTTCTTTCTGCTAACCATTCCGCACTTAATGCATCAGCCTCAGCTTGTGTAAGTGTTACATTACCAGTTTCAGCATCCATATCTTGTGTCGCAGTAGAAAGTTCATCAATTGAAGGCATAGCTTTTGCTTGATCAACTTTTGATACTACTATTTTTGGTGGTAGTGATGTAGAGATTTCCTGCTTTGTTAATAATCTATTACCAATTACTTCTTTGTGTTTTTCTATAGTAGATGAATATACACTTATCTTTTTATATTTCACTTCAACATATTCTCTTGGATCAAAGCCGGGAGCAATGTCTCCATCAATATATCCTCTACCCAATATTTGCATTCCAGGATTTGCTTTATACATTGCTTCTAGGAATTTATCAAATGATTTCCATTGTTCAGATGTAATTGATGCTGAAGAAAAATATTGAGATATATTGCTTAATTGATCACTATACGGTATTGCAATTCCACCAACAAATTGAATCCATATACTATTTTCTGAATAGCCCTCAGTCAAGTGATTCCATGGTCTTAGATTAATTGGTCGACCTCTTTGAATTACACCATCTCTTGTAAACACATAATGTGCTTGAATTCCTCTATCAGTATTGACAAACGGTACTTTATCGCTACCATCGTCTATTAACGATATTTTATGAATATCTTTTGCTTTTAAATTAATATTACTAAATGTGGATGTCCAGTCAACAATAACAGTTGATGTATCTCTTTTTACATTTCTAAGTTCTGCTTCCAACTCTTCTGCAGAACTAACAATTTCAAATGAATATGTATTTAAATCTGTATTTTCGCCCTTATAATCAGGACTAATGTTTGATACTTGATATACTGGCGCAGAAGGTTTAACATCTGCAGATATTCTACCACTTTTTTGTATGACATTAGATAGATTAGTAGAGCCGTCTATTTTTACAATGGGCTCTGCTGGTTTACCAGTTAAAGGATCAATCACTTCAATTGTAGGCACACCAAACTCATTAGGTAAACCTCCGGGTAATGATGGTAAGTTTTTACCTAATCCATCATAATTACCAACACCAGCAATTGCACCTGCAATATTAGATAAAATATTGGAAAATTCCTGACCTATACTACCTAAATCGCTATTACCAACAATTTGTTGTTGTGCCGAGTTTAATCCATCAATAATACTACCAAACGGATTATTCATTGTTTCAAATTGTTTTTTTACAGATTTTTTCTGAACAACAGTAATGGTTTCACTTAAGCTTGGCGTATTTACTGCACTTACAACCTTATTGGGTAAAGGTGAAGTTTTCAACATAACTGCATCAATTTCATTTTTAGCTGCTTGTACAACAGTAGTTAATACTTCCTTTATACCCTTACTATTACCAGTAGTAATTGTAGCGTTTAAAAACCCTTGATCAACATTTGATGAACCCGTAAGCGTTTTGATGTTACTGGTATTTGAACCAGATTTTTTTACATTAATGCCAGGTACTTCGTCTGTCATTACTGAAACGACAACTTCGTCAGAGATTGTGTCCTCTGTAACAGTTGCAGTCATTGACTGAAACCCACCCGCTTTACTACCGACAGTTGCTGATATTGTGCTACCTTCGATTGATACACGAGCTTCTTGTCCATCTTTTGTCACAACCCTTAGTTCATTATCACTTGAACTGATTTTTAGATTGTTCATGGCGTCATTAAGTGCGTCTCTAGGTATCATGCTGCAGCACCTTCTTCCATTTTTTCATATATTTCTTCTGCATATTTAATTCTACTGTCTGTGCTACCGGCAGCAGGTCTTTCATATTTTTTCTCAAACACGACTGATGCTTCTGCTGGAGTACTTGCTTCTCTGAGTTGACCAAGACCTAGGTATGCATATGATGTTAATTCTTTTTTAGTATATAACAATTGAGTATATAAGTTACTAGGACTCAAATTCTTTGATGCTGCCCATGAATACAACCCACCAAGTCTATTACCTGCTGCTTCACTTGGATTCCATTGAGCAATACCAAAGGAACCTTCGCCTTTAGCTAATGCTCTTGGATTTAAATCTCCACCAGTACCAGATTCTTGTAAAAAATTACCTACAATTCCCGCCGACTGTGCAGATGTGAAATTACCACCATCAGGCGATATAAAGAAATTATATGCTCTTTCAATATTACTATTTCCTGAAAGATATGTCGTATCGACTAATGCAGATTGTAAAGTATTATATCCATTATCTGAAAATGATACCTCTTGCACTGCATCTGGTACATAAAGACTAGAAGTTTTTGTTTTTTCATACGTTCTTTTCTGTGACTCAGATTCATATTTAGGAATAGATCCTAAAACTAAAGGCAATTGTGAATTTTTTCCATCTAAAAAAACACCAAAAACTTGTGCTTGGTTTTTAATTCCTATTGTGTTACCAATACCAGAAGTACCGCCTTCTGTAACTGGTATAACAGTTTGTGCCCATGGAACATCAGATTGTGGAATATCGACCAAGTTTTCAGAGTGAATACCAAAAATTCTCACTTGCACTCGACCAAGAGCCAATGGATCACTGACACTAACAACTCTACCAATAAACCAACGTGTAATATCGCCATAAAAGAATGATTCAGGTTTCATATATATATTTCCGTATCGTAATCATAGTTAGCAATTTTAGCACAAAGAATTTTCAAATCGTATTTTTCTTTTTTAAACGAATGTTGTGTACCATATATAATATAATCACCAGACAATTTACTATCTATCTCTGCAGCTTTATTCAAAGATTTATTTGCCATAAACACAATTCGAATTGTATTACCAATTGTTTTATTAATTCCCTCATCGATAAAAAATTTACCACTAGTGGTGATTGTAAGTGGACTTTTTGCTAAAAAATGTTTTAAAGCTCGTGATAATACTTTTTTCGTATGATCACCATCACCTGGTTCTTCATTATAAGATACGGCACTACCTGGACCAATATCATATGCACCGTTAGATGAAATTTCTGTTATGTATCTAGATTCATAGTCTGCCAAAGGTATGTCATCAACTGTAAAATCATTTGAAAAATTAAAGTTTTTTTGAGAGCCTCTAATATCTGTTTTAATTAAATCATTATATAGGTTAAATGATTTATGTTTTGATGTTCCTGTGTGTGTATCATAAAATGAATACCTAGCACCAATAATACCGTTTTTGATTTGCTCGTACATATTCTCAGTATCGCCATGATGATACGAATTAAAAACGGTAAATCTACTTAAAGGTACTGCAGATTCTTTACCTTGACTTGCCGCTTGTGAATGTATAAATGGAACTCTTTCGTTTATCGGTGGTTTAGTTAATAGAGTTGCTAAATCGATAAGAAATAGTTTCTCTTCCGCAAATGTTGAAAATAGATAAAATGGATAACCTTCATTGGTGGTTGCTCTATTCTTAATCCATTGCATTGATTCTAATGGATTTAAATTAGGTACTACAACTTTCATGGGTCTTTGATATTCAGACTTGGTATCTATTTTAACTTTTTTACCTAGATACTGACTTGAAATTAAATTAATAATTTCTGATGGTTTTCCGGTAAATGATTTATTTACGTTTTTTATATTAGAATGAAATTGAATATCTTCTATTATATGAAAAACAATAACGTTGTTGCTTTCATTTGTTCTACCAGTTTTTTCAATTTTATGAATGACAAATCTTTTTTTTATTTCTAGCTCTGAATTATTAATAGGAGTTACACCAACTGTGATATATTCCGCACCCTGAAAATCAAATGAATCATATAATCTCTTTTGATCCAATATTGCAATTCGGCCTGTAAGATATGGCTTTTGAATGTGCTCAAATATATCAAAATCAATAACCACAGCCTTTAACTGCACACCTGCAGCATCATTTTGCCTGGTAGAAGTAATGGTCACATCTTCAAGAATGTAATCGCTTGAACTCTGATCACCTTTTAAATTTTGCGGTTCTGGCATATTATGATCTCAATGCTTTACGATATGCACCGGTTATGACATTAATAGACGATGGGGTAATAACCCTAATTTGCTTTAATTCATTATTTTGTTCACTGTATCTATCATAATTTGAGACCTCTATATCATTAGCTCCTGGACCAGTTGCTGGGTCAATGTCTTTAAACTTTCGAGTTGTCGAGTCAATATAATGATGCGCTGCTAAATATTCATTTTCATTTGATACAACTGTGACTGGTCTAGTTGCTTGTGCAGATGCTGCAGTATATACTACTTCACCAACGCTAAAGTTAGAACCCTTTGTATCAATAATAATTTGACCTAAATCTAATTTTCGTCTTTTTATAATACCAGATGTGCCAGAAGAAGAACCAACAGCAACTTCACCGGGTTTAAAAATGCCTGTTAAATTTTCTCTTACAGTAATTGTTTTGTGTGGAAAATCTATTTTTATTCTTTTTGCTAGTTCACTATCCGATAAAGGCCAACCTGATGTTCTTAGATGATCATTCATCATAAAAAATGTCCAATGATAATCAACTTCTCCATATATTTCATATGACACTTGATCAGGTCTTTGACCATTCTGAATATAATACTTTTGATAAAAAGAACTATTTTCTCTTACCTGATCAATAACATCAACATAAATTGAAAGATCCTGAGTAAATTCTGTTACTAGATCTCCGCCACCTTTTACCTCAGCTTCATCTCCAAATCTGTATAATGCTTTCGGAAAATTTTTAAAATAATTTGACATTAATGACCCGCCTCTACATCTTCGCTATTCATTGTTCTATATTCTTGGAATTGTAACGTGAGATCCATTTCGGTTACTCTGCCATCGTCATGCCAACCAGTTGTAGTTGGTGTATAGTTTGTTTGCACATCTCTTAGATAACACAACAATGGTTGTGGTAAATGATCATTTTCACCATTTCTCCATTTAAATTTAATTTCAAATAAATTTGGAAATTTAAAACCAACAGGTACAGGACCAGCAAATATTGGATCTGGATATAATTCTTTTCTAAACAGTTTTATAATATTTTCAGCTTGAACGGCTTCTGTTTGTGATGTTGGAATCATTTTAAAAGTAAATGAAAATTGCCTAGGAGTTACACCTTGAAATAATGCACGTGTATTAGGATTTACTGTAACTTGTAATCCTAATTTAATTGCATTACCAACACCTTCTCTAGGAACAAATGTTGATGCTAATCTTGTTGCTAATACCTTTAGCGTATCATTCGCCGCTCCAGTCTTAATTAGATCTAAAGCACTTTGACCACCTTCAACTATACCAGAAGCAATTGATGACATTAATCCTTTACCAGTATTTAATCCAGCTAATGCGTTCGCTCCGGCTACATTTAGATTAGCATTTTCATATGATACGTTATCATTAATCACAACGCCTAATGGAAAATACATTTGTACAATTTTTAATGGATCACTATATTTAAATGTGGCACCTAGATCAACATCACCCTTTGAAATAGTTGACTCTGTGCTTGGTGGGTTTGCATTCGATATTCTAGCATTCAGCTCGCCTTCAGACAAATTTCCATCATTTTCTGATGTAGAAAGCTTTTGCTTATCAGCAGCATCAGAAACATAGGATGTTATAATTTTTTCATCAACAGGTACTATTTCTTTCACCTGAAATGTCACACTTGCAGGGTAACCTTTATCATTTACTGGATATTTAAGTATCGAGGCACGTCTATTTCTACTGGTAAGTGTAGATTGATCTATAGAACCAGTGCTTCTTTTTGCATAACTTTTTTTTCTAATAGTGCCAGATTCTGCATTTAAGTCTCTAGCCTTTGTTGCTGCAACTGAAGTCCAAGTATCCGCCATTGTATTTTCCTATAAATAAAATAAGTAATAACTTTATTTATAAGCAAAATATGGCGTATTCAGGAAGATATAAACCAAATATTAAAAAGTACGCCGGTGATCCGGATAAGGTTACTTATCGTAGTCATTGGGAAAAACTGTGCTTTTTGTGGTGTGATAGAAATTCAGATGTAAAATCTTGGAGTTCCGAAGAGGTAGTAGTACCATATTATTGGGAAATAGATAAAAAATACCATAGATATTTTGTAGATTTAAAAATAACATTTAACAATAATAAAACTATTTTAGTTGAAGTAAAGCCAGAAAAAGAAACTTCTCCACCAAAAAATGCTAACAAAAGTAAAAGATACATAGGAGAAGCAATGACCTATGTAAAAAACATGAATAAGTGGGAAGCAGCAAATACATTTGCAAAAGATAGAGGATGGGAATTTCAGATATGGACAGAAAATACTTTGAAGAGTATGGGTATAATGAAAGATTTTAAAGGTAATCTAAAACCACTAAAACCCTTAAAGCCATATAGAAAGAAAAAAAAGTAGTGAGAAAGAGTTTAAAACATTCGGTTATTATCTTAAAAAAATGATATAAATACAAGCATGTCTAATTTATTTCAAAAACTAGAACTAGAAGCTTTTAAAGCTGGTATCAATCCGCGTACAAAAGAAGCACAAGATTGGTTCCGAAGAAGAGCACAACAACTTCGTAGAGTCAATAGACAAGATTTGTTAAGTGCAGATGAAGTAAAGCTCGTAAACAGACAAAATGCTTTAATCGGATCAATGAATATGTTTTTCTATGATCCAAAAACAAAAGAAACTTTGCCTTTCTACGATCGATTTCCATTGGCTATCATTGTAGGACCTGCAGAAAAAGGTTTTTATGGTTTAAATCTACACTATCTTCCACCAGTACTTAGGGCAAAGCTATTGGATAGTTTGTTAGATATTACTAGTAATAAAAAATATGATGAAACAACTAAATTTGAAATATCATATAAAATGTTAAATTCATCAGCAAAGATGAAATATTTTAGACCATGCTTTAAACATTATCTCACTCAGCATGTTAGATCTAAATTAGGTCGGGTGCCTGCACCCGAATGGGAGATTGCAACATTCTTACCAACAGCAAGTTGGGAAAAAAGTAATTCAGCGAATATATATAAACAATCAAGGAAGATGATATGACTAGTATCGACCAAATTAAAACACTTGCATCTTCAAAGCTTGGATTTGCGAGATCAAATCAATTCCTTGTAGAATTGCCCACAGATTTTAGTGGTAGTAGAGGATTTTTAGGTCAGCTAACAGAATTGCTTACTTCAGGTAATATGGGCGGAAATGATTTAAATTTATTGTGTACAAACGCTTCTCTACCAGGAAAACAAATTCTATCTCATGAACGCCGTATTGGTATGGAGTTTCAGAAGGTAGCATATGGATATGCTGTTGAGGATGTTTCACTTACTTTTTACGCTCTTAATGATTATGGTATTAGAAAATACTGGGATTCATGGCGTAAAAAAACTTTAAGTGAAGATGGACATACAGCATCATATAAAAACGAATATGTAAGAGATGTAAGAATTCATCAACTTCGTAAACCTATTCTGAATCTAGGCACAAGTCTAGGTCCGATTAACGTTAATGTTGGAATTGGTGGTGGTACAGTATACTCTGTTCTACTTAAAGATGCATTTCCAACATCTATACAACCCGTAGATCTAAGTAATGAGATGGACGGTTTAGTACAAATTTCAGCGCAACTTTCATATACTAATTGGGAAGCAGTTAGTGATGGGCAAGGTTGGATACAAGCTAGTGGTGGATTAGGTTCAATAGCTAATCTATTTTAATTATAAAAGGAACATATAATGGCACTACCCAGAGTTAATTCTACATCATGGTTTGATATAGAAATTCCATCAAGTAAAGAAAAAATTCAAATTAGACCTTTTTTGGTCAAAGAACAAAAGATTTTATTGTTAGCAGGAGAAACGCAAGATAAAACACAAATTATCAATGCTATGTTAGATACTATCGAATCATGCACAAGAGATGAGATTGACACAAAGAAACTTACCACATTTGATGTTGATTACATTTTTGCGCAAATTCGTAGCAAATCTGTTGGTGAAACAAGTCAGTTAATATTTTTGTGTAAAGAGTGTGAGCATAAAAATGAAGTGATAGTAAATATTGCGGAAGCAAAGGTTGAAGGTAAAATTGTAGATCCAATTGTAGAATTAACACCCGAAATTAAAGTAAAAATGATGTACCCATCATATCATGCAATGACAAAAAATGATGCACTATTAAATAACGATGATACAACTAGTATGGCATTTGAATTTATTAAAATGTGTATGGTTTCTGTAATTACTGATGAAGAACAAGTTATGTTGAGGGATGAAACAGAAGAAAGTGTGCAAGATTTTATTGACTCATTATCATCTGAACAATTTAGTAAAATGACTACATTCTTAGAGAATGTGCCTAAAATGAAAACAGAAGTAAATTTTAAATGTGAAAATTGTGGATCTGATCAGTATTCAACCCTGGAGGGTCTAGAAGATTTTTTTTAGTAAATCTCTCTCATGAAACACTAGAAAATTATTATAGAGTTAATTTTCAACTGTTGCAACATTTTCATTATTCACTAACAGAGATTGATAATATGTTACCTTGGGAGAGAGAAGTATATCTTACAATGCTTATACAATGGATAGAAGAAGAAAATAAAAAAACGGAATTATCCGGAGGATAAAATGACTACATTAGAAAATATCAATGAACAATTGATGAAACAAAGGGATGTGCAGGAAAGAACTGCCACCGATATCAGTAAACTAAAAGATGCTATGATCAATTTCATTGATTTTTCTAAACAAAGTAGATTGGATGATCTAGAAGACAAACGTGAAGCAAAAAAAGATCCTAAAGCTGCTACGGTTGTGCCAAGAATGACCAAGGGTGGTTTTGGATTAGCAGCATTTCTAGGAGCAGCAGTTGCACTTATAGCTGGATTTGGTGCAGGGCTTGTTGCATCTGTTAAAGAATGGGTAAAAACAGTCAATGCCGTTTTTGGTGGATTTTTATCAAGAATTGTAAAAGCATTTAGAGGATTAGGTAGATTAATTGGTTTAGATATCGTTTTTGATGATTTAGCAAAAGCCTTTAGATCTTTTGTTGATCCCGTTATCGACTTTTTTAGAACAATTAGAGCAAACTTTGGTACCAGAATAGAAAGTTTGATGAAAGCTGTTGATGCATTCTTCGAGCCCGTTGGTAGATTCTTTAAAAATTTTAAGATTGGTTTTGCTAACGTAAATACAAAAACTGTTGGTATGTTTGATGACCTTTTAAAGATGGAAGATTTTACTACATTTGCCGCCAAGCTTGGAGCAGGTGTTAGAGGTTTTGCAAATTTATTATTAGGTCCACTCACTAGCACAGATAGTATAAAAGATTTTAAAACAGTTGGTACTATGATATCAGAAATGGTTGACACAGTAGTAAAACCCATAAAAACATTTTTTAGTGCAGAAGGACCAATCGGTAGATTTATGAGTTCAATTAAAAGTGTATTTGGTTTTGCAGAGGAAGGTAGTAAGGTGATGAAACTACTTGGTGCTGTTGGTAGAATTGCTGGTCGTTTATTTTATCCTTTTGGCATTTTTATGACCATATGGGATACCATATCGGGTGCCTTTAAAGGTTTTGTTGATGATGAAGGCAATCTAGGTTCTAAAGTACTGTCAGCTATTGAAGGAGGTGTTAGTGGATTCTTAAAAGGATTAATTGGTATTCCATTAGATTTATTAAAAGAGGGTGTTAAATGGATTGCTACTCAACTTGGATTTACAGACATTGCAAAGGCAATGGATAAATTTAGTTTTGAAGAGATAATTGGTGGAGCAGTCGAAGGTGTTTATGGATTGTTTAGATCTATTATTGATGGTGCCATTGAATTAGTTGCAAAGGCAGCCGGGACACTTTCAGACGGTGCCGCGGAAAAGATTAGATCGCTTAAATTGGGTAAAGGCGCAAGTGCTTCGCCAATTCAGATGGCTGAAAAAAGTGGTTTATATGACAGATCCAGTACATTTTTTACGGATTCTAAAATTGATAGAGAAAAGGCAAAAGCTGCTCCTATAGATCAATTGAAAGCCATTCTAGCGGACGATGATCTATCTCCAAAAGATAGTAAATTTGTTAAGGATATTTTAGAGAAAAGAGCACCAACAACCGGTGCAACAATTCAACAAGGAGCAAAAGCCGCAACAGCTTCTGCTCCCGTAGTTGTTTCTGATTCTAGAGATCAGAGTGATAGATCAGTGACCTCTGTAAGTTCACAAGCAATTGCTATGCAAAGTGGACCTCCAGTTGATTTCTCAGATCCTATGCTAATATCACCTTAATCTTCTTGAGCCAATTTGGCAAAATAAGACATGGTATCATCACCATCATCTAGATTAACTTGCTCTGCAGTAACCGGTTCAGAAACTCTATACTCTGGCTGAGGTACCGGAGTATTCATCATTGATTCTTGAGCCAACGTTGGTGTACGCAGTGAATGCTCTTCACCTAGAACTCTGTAAAGTTTATTTTTGAGTTCGTCATATGTTTTGTAGTTCGAAGGATCAGTAAATTCTGACAATGAATGACAAGAATTGTATATCTCTTCTAATTTTGTTTCATCACCATCACATAGTGGAGTTGGAGCTGAAAACTCAGATTTATCATAGCTACGATAACCTTCAACTTGACGAATTTTTAATTTAAAGTCTGCACCATCCCAGAAGTCAAATGGATTTACGGCCTTCTCATCAGCAAATGATGGCTGCATCACATCCATAATTTTATCAAAGATTTTTTTGCCGAACTTAAACAACACCACTTTGCCAACATTTTGAGGAGCAGATGGATCTTCTACAACCAATGCATTAACTACATAATGCAAACGCCGCTTTTGTTTTCGGGCAGTTTCTTTGTCTTCCTCGTTTCCTGAATTCCAGAGTCGTGAATTAAGTTCACCGAGTGGATCAGGTTTACCAATAGATGTAAGGCTGTTTTCGATATACCAAAGACCTGTAGGTCCTTTGAATCCGTGATCCCAGTATCTTGCCCATGGGAGATCTTCTCCCTCTTTTGCTGGTAAAAATCGTAGTACTGCATATCCGTTACCTGCTTTATCTACAGTTGGTTTCCAAATTCGGTCATCACCGTAATTCTTTTTTTCTGTAGATCCTCCCACTGATTCCGCTGCTTGAACGAGTTGTGAGATATCGGTGCGATTGCGTTTTAAATTTTCGAATGACATAGTTATTTTATCCTTTGTATAACTGAAATATGATTTATTATAGCACAGTATGTCTGTAATGTAAAGTTATTTATATACACTTTTATTCGAACAAAGCCGAATCAAGTGAGTTTGTTTTTGGTAAAAAGTTAAGGTTCATTGCTTCTGCCTCAACTTTATTTTTTATAACAGTAGATATGAATTTGCTCACATCTTCTGGTTCGATATCATTTTTTTCACACACATATAAGATAGCTTCCATGTATGTTATTTTCAGTTCTGATACTGTATTTTCTATCAATCTGGTAAATTTATTTTTATTTAAAAAATTAGTCTCTATTGTCATTTATCCATAACCCTTAGTAATATAGTATCATCATTGATTCTTCCAGTAGGAACTGTAGTTTTAGTAGTAAGTTTATCCCATTCCTTATCTATTTGCTTAATAGTTTTGGTAAGAGCAATAGGGAGAAACATATCAGGCTTTCGCAACTTAGTAGAGCGGCTATTAACCTTATCAAAGTTTTGAAGCGTGGTTCCTTTCACTTCAAAGCCTTTTGGATTTTCTGTAACATATTCAGTAAGAACTTTGTACTTTGTATTGAAAGTAAAAAGTCTAATACTACCGATTATCTTAACAGGAGGAATAGACACCAACTTAAAGTCAGTGTCTTCTTTTTTGAATTTAATCTTAGAGATTTGTTTGTCCGCTGCACGAGGTTTCTTAGCCTTAACAGCGCGATTGGCTCGTGCAGCGGATGTTATGCGGTCGAGATCACCAAGCATTTCATTGCAAAGGTCGACACGCTTTTTGAGTTGGCTTTTAGTCAAGTGCGAATAACCTTCAACAGCTTGATCACAACGCTTGGTATAAGCGTCCTCATAATCTAATAGCCAACCCTTAACAATATCACGGACAGGAGCGACTGCAGATCCTGAAAGTCCGTGTTTATTGAATAGTGAATAAAGATCAATACTAACATTTTCGCCATCAATCCATGAATCTTCTAGATCCAAGAGATCTTGCATAATAGTATTACTAATCTTATTAGCAAGTCGTTGATGTGGAGAAAGAGAAACAACTTTATCTGAGTCTTTAGAGGCAGAAACCTTTTCATTCAAAAGCTGGCGTCCACTCACTAATAAAGCATTCAGATATTTGTTTAGAGATGCTTCCCAGTAAATAACATCTTCTGTTTTTTCAAGACCAGAATTTAACCAAAATGCAATACAAGCATAATGACTAAACATTGTAAATTTATATTCTGGATTCGCATCAATAGATTTTACATCGGCTTTGCTATAGTTATTCTTAACATAAGATTTGATGCATGTAGAATAGTCTTTTTTATCAATTTCAATATGAAAGTAATATTTTGTAGCAGCATAGCCCTTGTCAACAGGTGCAGCACCAATGCCAATCTTAGACCTACTACGAACTACTTTACGCTTTTTACCTTTTGGAATAGCCACTATGCCACCTCTTTCTTATCGAAATAATTCATAAACTTGTGAAGTGTTGGTGATAAAGGCATAAAGCCAACATTGCAAACTACATTACAGTTGCCATCTGCATCTGCAATAATATCTCCAACGCTGATGCTGGTCATTTTTTCAAGGCGTGTAATGCGATCCTCAGGACCAATATTTCCAACTTCAAACACATGATCCAAATCATCAGCAACAACTTCTGCTACCTTAGTGTAACAATTATGCATTACACCAAGACGCACATCGCCTTCGAGCATTGCTTGCATACGAGCCAAACTCTTTACATGACAACGGTGACCTTCTTTGTTAATAAGATCAGCAAGGTCTCTATCGATAACAATTTGAAAAACTGAAAAAATTTGTGACACAAGAAACTCCTCTTTCTTTATTGTCTTTATATCCTAGCATAGTTTTAGGTAAATGTCAAGAAAAAACTACAATAAAAAAATGAATAAAAACAAACGGTAGTAAAATAATTTAATAAATCGCTAAAATTATACTCTTCGCATACGTGCAATTTCATATGCATCGTTAGAGTCTTTACGAACTGGAACACTATTAGATTTGTGTAGAGTTCCAATACCAGCGATCTCATCGCCCGTATATTGGTTAGCTTTACGCTTACCCTCAACTCGCATTATGAGATCACTGGTGGGCACAGTCTCGGCTACGGTATAATCAGGAAAGTTACCCACATTTACTTTCTTACTATTTTTCACATAACCAAGAGACTTGAGTAGAGTAGCCGTCTTGCGTTCTTCTAACAGAACTGCCGCAGTCTTTTTACGAGACTTGCGTTTACGTGTAGAAATAGTAGTCATACCTCGCACGAGGTGCATTGTCATTATTCTTGACCCCTTTTTTCATGTTGAACAATAAGCTCTTGAATCGCATTAGCTTGAGCAAGCGCAAGTTTATGAGCAAAACTATAAGGACCATTTGCATCTAGCCGAATATCTTCTTTAACTGTACGAGCTAGTGTTTGTGCAAGTATTGATAACTCACCGTACTTATATGCATAAGTTTTTTTCATAACAAAACTCCTTTTTTTATTGTATAAACATCCTAGCATACTTTTGACCAAATGTCAAGTACTTTTTCATCTTTTATGGCCTTTAGCGGTCATTTGATTGATACGTTCTTGAAGATACTGACGAATTATTTTTTGAATTTGATCGTATTCTCCACCAGTGACACTTTTCATTCTTTCAAGTTCACCCTCGAATACACGAACTGCCATCATACGATCACTTGATAGATTCTCCATTTATACACCATTAAGAACTGAAACAATATTATCACGCATACCGGAAGATACAAACCAATTTAGTATTTCAGGTTGAAACATAACCAGTACTACTCCACTAATAACACCCATGATATATGTGATCATTATGAAACTCCTATACTAATTCCAATCATTATCCATAGCAACAGTATCACGCATTTTTTCGCCATAATACTTTTCCGCATATTGAGGCGCATCTTGATAGTGATTATAGTTTTCATCCATTTTAGAAATCATATCATCAAACTTTTTACGCTCAGGCTTGTCTACCTCATCAACATATTTACGAACACGAGCGGCACTTGCTGCCAATCTCGCCCGTCTTGCTTTACGAACAGCGAATCTTTCAGACGCCTCACGAATAGCATTCATACGCTCTTCTTGAGTAGAATTTTTAGTAATAACAAATTTATTCATATGCAATCTCCAAGCTGTTAGAAATAGCAGAAGCAATGCAAGCTTCCCACATTTTAAGTGCATCGTCATCAGTGTACATGTTTTTGGTGAGATATATGCTTTTACAAATACCGTACTCTTCAATCCAATGCGCGCCATCCTCAATTTGATCGGCACGGCGTTTGATTTCGCCTTCATCTGTCATAATACAAAAGCGAAGACCGCCCTCATCAGGTCTGACAAAGAAAATGCCATTCTCTTCGCCCATGTTCCATTTGAATTCAACTTCTTTAGACATTACAAACTCTCCTCAGTCCAATACTCATTCCAACATTCTGAAACAAATTCGCATTTTTCGCCATCACTCATATGCGCTAATAAACGCATGTGACCATCACATTCTAGACTTTCGAGCAATTCATGAATGTCTTCACATTCACCAATTCTAGCAGATACTTCGTCAATAAACACTTCTTCGCAGGTCATTACAAAACTTGACATACCCATTATTTCTTTCTCTCTTTCTTTCTTTTCATCTTATACATAGAGTATAAACCATATTTTGCAAAAAGTCAAGAGAAATCGACATTTTGTTTTCTTTTTAAAACAGTTACTTGTAAGATTTTTTTATGATTTGTAAATATCAAGTAGATAAGCTTCAAACTCTTCTACTTTGTGAATTCTGTTTGGCCACAGAATATATTCTTTTTCAGGATTCTTTTTTAGATTATTTAAAAGAGGAACAATGGCATTGTAAAGATTATCGAGTTTTTCTTGAGTTACATTCGCAGTAGTGGATACATCGCCAACTGCTTTTTGCGCATCTTGCACTGCTTGTAGTTCCGACTCATCTACTGCAGTAAATCCGAAATCAAAAAAATCATCAGACATGACCATCTCTCCTTTGGTACATATATTGAACAAAGCAGACCCAAGTCAAAATGGCCCAGAAAAAACTATACATTAATCCTTGGCTAATTAGATAAGCAAACATGCTTATAATTGCATAATCATACCATTTTAACATTGGGTCTCCTCAATTAGAATGAAATTTTACCGCCTACGATTGTGGCAGTTTGCTTGAAATCTGCATCGAAATCATTTTCCATGTATACAGAAATATTATCTGTTACCGCATACTTGATATCAACGTCTGATGAATTAACATTAAATGCGCCTTGATCAGCAGTTGTATCAACCATCTTAGTAGTTACACCAAGAGTGAAATCACCAGAAGCGATTGATGGACCAAAATAAATCTCGTTAATTTCTGTGTCGAGATTACGCTCTACACCAACAGTTGTTGTGATTGTAGACTCAGCATTAGCGGCTGATGCAAAACCAGCAGCAAATAGTGCAACCATTACCTTTTTCATTTTATTATTATCTTTCCTTATTAGATGTTAAAAGTGGAAAGGAACACCGCTACGCAGTGAACCTTTCCTTATTAAGCAGAGCCAACTTATAAATGCTGGATGCATTCTCCTTTTGTGTTTTAGTCCCTAACAGTAAGGACCGACGGGTCTATTAGGGGACCAACCCATTACGTTATTTATTCTTTCTGGCTTTTCTATTTTTAGAATATTCTCTTTGTAATACTTCGGCGGCAATATCTTTTCTTTCACGCCGGCGGTTCCGGGCCGATTCGCTTTTAAGGATCCGTTTTTCCTTTGACTCTATTTTAAATTCATGTTCTAGTTCCATGTTTCCTCCATAAAGATTTGGAGCGGGTACGGAGAGTCGAACTCCGATCTTCAGCTTGGAAGGCTGTAGTAATAGCCATTATACTATACCCGCATATGGTACTCGGTGAGAGATTCGAACTCCCAGCCCTATTTGGCAGAGGATGTAGGAGTCGAACCCACGCCCGCAGGGTTGGAGCCTGCTGTGCTACCGTAACACTTATCCTCTATATTTGGCGATTCCGAGAGGATTCGAACCCCTGACCCATTGCTTAGAAGGCAATTGCTCTATCCATCTGAGCTACGGAACCAAGAAAGATTTAGAAGATGCTCTACTGAGAGAGGAGAGAGACAGGAGCATCTTCTAAATTAGTAAATCCATTCAACTTCAATACCAAATTCCTTTTTACCTTCGTATTTATCGGTCGCACTATTATAACCACTATTATAATATGTCTGCATACCAATCACTTTTTTACCAGCAGTTTCGTAATCTTCGCGAAGCATATCAAATGCTTCTTTTAACGCAGAAGATTCTCCGTTTAATTCATGACCAGTAATAGGGTGAGTTGTAAACACAGAACCAAATGCTTCAGATGTTTGTACTTTAGCCATTATGCCACCTCATGATTACAATTGAATTCAGCATAAGCGACATTAAGATCATCAATAGTGCAACAAAGGCTCAACAAATACCGAGCATAGCCTTTTGATGTCAAGTTAGCAATATAGTCAAACAAACCATAGTACTCCATCTGGTACTCATATTGCTCAACAGTAGTGATGCCCTGTTCTGCCCAATGTGCTGGATCAGAAACAGTCATACCATAATAAGATCCAGGATTTTCGTCCATCCACTTTTTACCTTCAGCATTTTTAGCTTCGATGTGGGCTTGTAATTCGATTTGTGATTTTGTAAACATAATGAAACTCCTCATTTCTCATTTTGTATATACATTATACAACACTTTTGAACAAATGTCAACCCCTAAAATGAATTTTTTTTAAACAATTGGCGGACATTCACATCTTTTAATACTATCCAATTCATTTTTTAATTCTTGAATATGAACATATGATTCCTGCAATTTTTCTTTCAGATCAATAATTTCATCAATTAATTCATCTGTATGTTTTTCTTTATTTGTCATTTGTTTCTCCCTGGACAAGTAGTTCTTCCACTCTCTTTTTCATATAAAGAACAATAGGTTTTATAGCAATATTGTATTTCATTTTTTCTTTAGCAAGTGCAATTTCTTCTTGCAAAATTTTTATACGATTATTTACCATTTAATTTCCATTTTTTCAACAATACTTCTTGCATTTCGTAAGCTTCTATTTCCCATGATAAATTCAGATATTCTTCACGTGTCTTATAAAAGTTACACTCCGTAAAAAATTCTTTATAGATTAATTGTTTCACATGTGTCATTTCGTGAAATATTGTTGTGATGAAATCATCACCGAGACCTAGCTTTTTATCTACATCTATTTGATATTCTCTTATATCAGTATCTATACAAGTACCGTGATATCCTTTTAACTTTTTAAGATATATGTTTATTTCACATTTTCGTATACGAGGCATAAGTTCCAACCAAGCAAACTTAGCACAATCGTATGCTACTTCTCTTTGTCTCTTAGATCCACCTTCAACAAAAATCATAATTAAAGACTCATCTCCAATAATCTTTAATCCACGATTGTGGTTCATATGTTGCCATTGGTGTAACAACCGCCTCTGTCATTGCTTGAATGATACTAGGCCTTCCATGAAAACAAACAATAGATGTTTCATCTTTTGGTCTAGCAGGATATACCTGATATTTGTATGATTTTAATCTACCGGGATATTTTTTTTGCAACAACGTTCTTTGATATGGATTAATTTTTGTAGTTAAATATTCACCATCACCTCTGAATCTTTCGGATATAATATCAAATTGCATCATAAATTCAGACCATAAAAAAGAAACGGGTTCAAAATCCCAAGCCATAACTCCTGTCTGTAACACATCTTTAAGATGAGGTTGCCAAAAGTTAACAGCACCAACATCTTCAATACCCATAAACCAACTACGATCTTCTAGTAACCAATCAATGTTACCGGTAATTAAGGTATCCAAATCTAAATAAACCATTCTTTCACCCGCTTTATTTGCTGGATCAAAGAGTTGCATTTTATTCCACCACCCTTCATAACCTGGTCTAAGCAGTTTTGTTTCTACGCCTTTTACTGGTTTATCAGAATAACAAACAAATTTATAATCTACTGTTGCATTTCTTTCAACTGATTTTTTTAAATTATAAACATATTCTACAGAAAATTTATTACCCCAATATACACAAGCTACCGTCACCATTTGATATTCTCCACAATAAATATTTTTTTATTATATAAACATTATAACACAATTTTAAATGAATGTAAACAGTTAATTTTACATAACACCGCTAGTTGGTGGTACCCATTGTTCCTTTTGAGTAATTTCTCCTCTTCGGCCATAAGTTTCTATATTCACATTATCTGGTATTCCAAACTTTAGATTATTATGCATATGATGAAGAATAAATTCACATCGATGTTCCTTACCTCCACCATTAAAGTCCTTGAACATATTCATCCACAATGGTCGCCAGTTATTAGTTAATCTATTGTTATTCATATTTCCTCTATCGGAAGTGATATAAACATCTGTATAACTTCTTAGGTTAAAATCAAAAATTGAATCAAACCCATACATATGAATTCTTTCTGCCTTAAGATGTTGAGCGGCAAAATACACTGCCATATGTCCACAGTTTAAATCGGTATAATTAGCTGCATAGCTTGGAAGTTTTGTATAAAACATTTTAATTTGACTGGCTCTTTGCAGTTTAAATCCGGTGTGCTTTTCTAAATAAATTTTCGGTCTTGCACCCAGAATCCATTCGCCAGGAACATCAACAACACCTTCATGTATTGTTTTCATCATTTTAAAATCTACTATACAAGATGCATAACAATTATCAATAGGAAATGGTGCTTTGTTACAAGCTAACTTTAATCCTTTTTTAGGTTCTTCATTAAAAAATACTGCTGAGTCGCCATTACCCACAACATGCACAGTTTTAGCCACGAATTGTCTCCATTATTTTAATTTTACCTCTAATACGATCATTACCCTTTTCATCAGTCCAATGCATAATTTTCTTTTTATTACTATCCTCATCATCATCTTCCAACTGGACTCGCAACCAATTATATGTATTTGGTAAGTCTTTTATGTATGTGATCTTAGTAATAGGATTTAACATGGAGTGTAAAACTTCCTGATCACCAACTATCGGACTTTCTACTATTTTTTTCTGCCACTGCTTTAAAATTTCTGGTCGACCCTCAAATCCAACTACACCAGAATTGTGTAATGATTCTCCGTTCTTCTTTAGCCATGATTTATCTACTACCATAGAAAGTTTATTTGGTTCAGTATATTCAAAAATTCTTTCTATATTACCTAATACTTCACAATCTGTATCCAGCCAAAATACTTTTCGACCTGGCGCATTTAACATTGCTGTAGGTTTATGAAACCAACCTTTAACATCACCAGTATCATTTAGGGTCATAATACAATAAACTGCTGGATGATTTAATTTTGCTTTAGCTTCTTCTGACATACCAAAATCAGCAACAGCTAAAGGCACCGAGTTATGTTTCCAATAATTTTCTATAAACCACGGCAGCTGCCATTCTGTTTTATGATCACATCCAGTAATAAATAATTTGTCACGCATTTTAGACATCGATTATCTCATATCCATCTTTATAATTATGTTTTGCAATACAACCATCTTCCTTTTGAATTGTTGTAAAGCTATCAGCGGCCATGCAAACCCAAGGATAATACTCTTGTAACCATGGAAAATTATTCAGGTTAATGAATACATCAGCCGGGGCTGCATCTATTTTCGCTTTTTTTATAAAAGCTTCGGCGCCTTTTGGATTAATTATGTATCCATGTGCACCACCAAAATATTGCTTTTGTACTAGACCATCAACACCAATTTTCATTGGTGTGTTATATTTTCCATATGAAGGCTTCGAAAATGTCATACATCTATCAAATGATACATCGACAGGCACTTTTCCAGTTACAATGGCATCATGCTCGAATATCACAATGGATTCATTATTTTCAATTGCCATATTCCATAATGAATAATGTGATATAAAACAAGACATGCAATTTTCTAGTCTAGAAAATCTTCCAACGAAACCGTGTGGCGAAATTCCTTTTTTATGTAAAATCTCCCAAGGCTTATCAGCTGGAACAAATGCTTTATATTTTTCTACTACTAATCCATGTTTAGCTGCAGAACTAATACAACGTTCCGCAGACTTTACTGATCGCTCATTTTTCATAATTGTTATGACAAATGCTTTCATTTTTTTCCCAATACAGTATAACCTACATTTTGTTTATTATATTCTAAAATCTGCCATTTGTTTTTTAGTGCAAAATCTTCTAAACATTCATGCAACGATTTTATAGAATGTGTATCATGTGCTATTATATATTTCTTGATATTATGTGCATGAGTGGATAATTCTTTTGCCATATATTCAGCCTTATGATAACTGTCAATGAAAAGCATATCACATTCTATTTCAACTGCATATAGATCCGTTGATTCACACTCTTTTACTTTCAATTGAATATTATATTGATCACAATAGTCTGTTGCAATTGGTTCTAAGTATTCTTTATATAAATTTAAATTTTTATCTACTAAAGTAACTTTCTTTGGTTTTTGTAATAATATATTTGATGCAGTTGCGCCCTGATGAATACCTAGTTCCAAATATGATTCGCACTTGCCCAAATTCCAATATTTAATAATTGCATCATGTACTGCGCAATAATCTTTTCTATGATTTTCATCATGTTGTTTACGAATTTCTCTATGAAATTCTTCCATAGTTTTTACATGATTTAATATTGCTTTTTTCATTTTTTTAATTTACCGTTGTTGATGGTAATCCTTGAATTCTAGTAAAATATTTTTTTGTAACACCAAGATTTGGTATAATTTGTTTACACATTAATGCATCATTTGGCCAAACTCCATGATCTTTAGCAGCTTTTATGATATTATTAGCACCATTTGGTTTAATTATATACGCTGAATTTCCAGCCAGACCTTGTGGAATATTAAATTCATCAACATCTGGTACCGGTTGAATCCACGCCGGTCTACTCTGTAAAATATCATGATATACGTGTGATCGCCGCGTAGCCGCCGCAGGAGAATTGATTCCAATAATATCAAAGTTGCTTTTAAAAATAGAATCGTAATCTAATTTTTCAATAAAAATACTATCGTGTTCTAAAATTAAAATTGGTTCGTTTAAAGTTACGCATTTTTTCCACAATAACCAATGACTCATTGCACATGCAATTCTATTTTCGGGCACTTTAGTAGTATATGCAGATTTGATTAAACCAGTCTTTAGATCAGTTTCTTGACCACTCCAGGGATATTTCCACTTAAGACCATTACCAGTCATGACTGTGTTTGCCATGTCAGGTGTTACTGCATCAAATATTTCTATCGAAAAATCATTTTTTACTTTATTTGATGATGCGATACAGTTTTTAGCACCCTTTTCTGATATTTCATTTTGTGCTATACATATAATATAAGCCTTCATGATATAATTTTAGCCTCAATTAATTTTTTACAATTTTCATCTCTCATGTCAACTGGCCCGCCTTTTTTGTGTGGCGTATATCGAACATGAATTATATATGCTTTTTCTAAGTCAGGTAAATAACTACTATACGACCATCTTTCATCCATATACTCATCAAGTTTGAACTTAGCTTTTTGCATTAATACGTGTAAGATTCCTTCATCAACAAAAGGTCTAGGACTTATTAATCTAAACACGGATTCCATTCCATAATTAATTTGCTTACGCATTAGTTGTCTAAACTCTTTGGGAAATGAATATGCTGACCCAGACAATATAGGATAATCACGATTGGCTAGTTTAGGAAATTGTTTTTCAAAATCTCCTATAACTCTAGTTTTATGTACATCAGGGTGAGTTCCGATACCCTTTGCCTCAAATATATTTTCTTTACACCCATTCACTAAAAACATGTCTGTATCGAATACAGCAATATTATCATATTCATCAAACTCTTCATTTAAAACACAAAGTTTTTGACATTGTGCTCTTAAACCTTCTCTAAACGGTTCACCATCTAGTAATCTATATTCGGCACCTAATTGTTCAGCATATCTTCTAATATTATCTGTACTTTTTTTTACAATCCAAGGCATTGGTTTACCAACGTTTTCATATTGAGGATGAAAATGTTGTACTATTAAATTCTTCATTTTATACCATTCTTTCTAGGACCACAGAAATGTATAATAGTTGCTTCTGGGTGAGCTTCTTCTACTAAATCGCAAAAACGATCATGTGGTAATTCCATTCTATTTTTATCAGATAATACATTTGATTTATGCATTAAATAGTGCATAATAGCTTCATCGTTTGGTGGTAAATTTCCATTTGACGCATCTAAAATTTCTTCTTTATCACAAACACTTCTTAGAATGACCCTTTCTCTTTGTGTCAATTTAACACAGTTGCCAAAAAATGCAGGTGCACCTTCTTTATATAACTTAGGCCATAATTTAGATCTACTATTATTAAGACCAGACATTGATTTCAAATGTAAACGACCGATGCCTTCATAATTAAATATATTGTCAATTGGGAAACGACTGATTGCCATCATATCCATATCTAACATTAAAACATCGCGATAGTTGTCATACACTTCATTTAGTATATGTATTTTTTGTATAACAGTCCAAGGTTTTATTTCAAATTTATCCGGTGGTGTGATAAAAGGATATCCAGATAACAATTGATAATCAGCGTTAATTGTCTCTGCATAATCTTCAATACTCTGTTTACACTTTTCTGCCCACAAAGGCAATGGTCCGTTCCAATGTTGTAAAATTAAATTTTTCATTTTCTTTTATATACTAAAATAGTTCCAGCATGTTTACATTTCTTTTTCATAAGTTCTGCTTCTAAAAACATACCATTTTCTTCAGCCCATGCAGTTACTTCTTCTTCCGTAGCATTTAATGGATCACCATCTGTGACGCCTTTACCATTTTGCGAATCAGTCCATTCAATGAGAAGTCTACCATCAGATTTCAACTGATCTCGCCAAACTCCAATTGTTTCTTTTGGCGTGATACAATGATCAAAAGCATTACTGTATACTAAATCAAACTTACCAATCCACTCTTTATTTACTTTATTAAAATCCCATATAACAGTGTTTGGTGTATCTTTTGCTTTTTCAGATAATTCAGATCCGATAACATGACAGTTAAAATATTTTTTAAAATGCGACTGTTCTTCACCTGATCTAGTACCGTGACACAGAATAGACAATACATTATCTTTTGCAAAATGATTATAAATTCCAGCAATGGTATTTTCTCTTACATATACAATGCGACCAAATTTAAAATCAGTTAGTTCTTTTTGTGCTTTTACATATTCCTCATATGTGTAATTAAAGATTTTACTCATAAATCCCATTCCTTTACCGGTAAATTTGTTATTCTATATAACTGATCAGTATTATAATTATCAGCATTTCTTAACTGTATATGTACAAAATTTGAATTATTTCTTAAATCATTTACAGGCCTAGGATCTTTTGTACCAGGCACATAGTGTACACTACTGTTCCATTTATAGTCCATTGTTTTCCATTTGAAGTCGCACACCTCTAACATGGCGTGTAAATACGGTTGATCGCATGTGTAGAATGGCGGCAGTTGATGAGCATTGATAAATTTTACATATGTTTTGAAATCTATGAAGTTTTTTCTAGCCTTTTTCATACCACCATTTGAATATACAACCACACCAGAATTATATACTCTAGGTGCTTTATTCTCGGCTCTAGGCATTTTAACTGGCCAGTTTTTTTCAATTAATTCGACCCAAAATTCGTCATTGGCGTTATTAATACCACCTAAGTTATGTTTTTTTCTAACTTCAGGTTGTTGCCATTCTTCACAGATGCCTAATTCAATATCTGTATTATAAAACTGTTCGAATATATTTTCGTTTAAATCTGCTACAGGAAAAACATCTGTATCGGCAAATAACAGATAATCATAGTCATAAAACGATTCTGTAAAGAGTGGTTTGAAAGCACCATAATGAGGAGAATATTTACCAAGATTAGTTTGCCATCTTGGATTATCTTCGTATAGGTATTCAGCGCCTATTCTATTAGCATATTCTTTCATCGCTGCTACACCAGCAGCATTACCCGGTGTAGAGATTCCATCCCAATATTGATAAATTATAGTTTTCATTTTTTATAAAACCAATCTCCGCTCATTTTTTCAAACGGCGCATATTTTAATTCTTTTAATAAGTTTTCTGTCTTAAATGTTATTAAACTAACATTTTCTACTTCTACTTGAAGTATCGGCGAGTTATTTTTTAATGTTGTTATCATACCTTTTAAAACGGGTATGGTATATCTTTCAACATCTATCTTGATAAAATCTACATCATAAAACTTATAATTATCTATTGTTCTACTGACAACCTTTTTAGGCTTTACTCCACCAAAAACATGAGCATCTTTCAATCTACTATTAATTAAATTCATAGTATCTTCATGAACAACCACATTCGACTCTGAATTTTTTTTATTTTCATAAATCTCTACCAAACCATCTATATCTGATGCAGCAACATTTAATGTTTTAATATTTTCAAAGTTTTGTGTGTTTTCTTTCAATAAGTCATATAGATATGGAATTGGTTCAAAAGAGTATACAGTATCAAATATCTTCGAATATTTAATCGAAGTTGCTCCTATATGAGCTCCAATATCTAAACATACTCTAGTGTTTGTCAAGTGTGGCTTCACTATTTCTAGTTCTTTTACGCCTTTATTTTCAGCCCATTCTTTGCGATACTGATTCTGTAAAGGAAGCTTCATGATATATCTACCATTTCGGCGAAGTTAATATATTTTCTGATTTTAAGTTATGACCATACTTATTAGCAATAAAATGTATGTCATTGACCAAGGCAGCATTCAGTTTAATTGGTTCAAATCCTAAAGATTTAAGACCTTTATTACTCACATCTAAATCATTTTCCGGTAATTCCTTTCTTGGATTATCAATAAATTTAACTTTTCTATCATAAGTTTTAGCACACAATTCAGCCAACTCTTTTACTGACATAACTTCGGACACTTGATTAAAAATTCTAACACCATTTCCATCTGCTGGATTTTCGCAAGCTATTTGAACACATTTAGCAGTATCTTGAATATGAATGAATGCTCTTTTCTGACCTCCAGTACCATACACTGTTATATCATTACCTGTTGCTGCTTGTGAAATAAATCTATTCAAAACTGTACCATAGATTCCATCATAATCAAATCTATTAACTAAGTCTTCGTCTACCGATGTTTCTTCTGTTTGAGTTCCCCAAACAATACCTTGGTGCAAATCAGTGATACGAATGTTCCAATTTTTATTATAAAACTGAAATAGTAATTGATCCATAGATTTTGTCATATGATATACACTACCCGGATTAGTAGGGTATAGAATACTGGCATCTTTTCCAGTTTCTTTTACAGTAATATCCAAATAACCTTCTGGAATAGAACCCATTTCTTTTGAGTATCCATAAACACCCATTGTTCCTAAGTGAATAAGATGACAACTAGGACAATGATCAACAATTGCATTTAGTACATTGTGTGTCGCGCTTATATTATTATCGACACTATAACGCCTTTCATGCTGGCCAATCATAGAATATGGTGCTGATCTTTGTTCAGCAAAGTGTATAATTGCGTCTGGTTGTAGTTCATTTACTGCTTTTGCAAGATGTCCATATGATCTTGCAATGTCAATATTCCAAAATTTTATGTCCCAACCTAATTTACGCGCAGCATCAATTCGTGTGCCGATATGTTTAATATTCGTAAGAGAGTTACTTTTTAAGTCTTCATCTATTTTTCTACGTGATAAATTATCGACAATCAAAACTTCATGATTTTGCTTGGCTAAACTTAATGCGGTTGGCCAACCGCAAAAACCATCACCACCTAAAACAAATATTTTCATTGAACATCTTCCATTAATTCTTTTACATTTTCACCGCGATTAGGTAATCTATCTTTTAGAAAAAAGTGTACAAAATTTGCTTCTTTTATTTTTTTATTATCAATTGCTGTATAAAGTGCGTTCCATTTCCAATCCATTTTTTCTACTGTCATACCACAGGTGTTTACCCAGTAATTAAGTAATGTCTGATCTGTAGACCATTTCCATGCGCCCATGCCATCGACAAAGCCTTTGAATTCATCTCTACGAATAAATTGTTCAGGCGTTTGACCATTTAGATATTTGGTGAATGATTTATTCATAACCATCATTCCCATATTCATAAATGGAAATCCAGTTTGATCATTATACTGATTATTCCATGCTGGTATTTTTAAACTACCATATTGCATGCGCGAATACCCTAGTATTTTTTGAGCGTACCATGGTTGAATAGGCATGGAACTTTCTACAACTCCACCGAAATCAGACTCGGGATTTATATTTTCAAATATGTTTGGAGAATCCGGTCTGATCCAAATATCAGCATCGACAATAGAAATCTGGTCATATCTATCAAAATAAGAAAATGCGTTTTCCTTCTCATAGATAGGAAGAAAACCGCCATGTTTCTCATATGATTCTTTACTACGATTTGTGGCAAAAATATCAGGTTTAATTTTAAGAATGGGTATTTGTTGTACAATATGATCAATGTCATATTTGTCACAATATTTTGCGACCGAATCGATACAATGGTGATATAGCTTAGACCTTGCGCCAACAGCTACTTGATAAATCATTCTTTTCATAATTACTCACTTTATTACATAACTAATATTATATATTAACTTAGTTTGTTATCATATCTACTTAAAACTCAGTTTTGGACCAGAAGTTCTAAAATCTTTTTTACGCATCACAGTCTTGGCAATTAATTCTAATTCTTTTCCATTCCATTTTAACACAAAAGGCATGTTAACATCTGTTTGCATATCAGTCAATACTGCTTCAGCATCAGGTCCGAAAGAAGCAATCTTTTTACCGTACTTTTTAAAAGACTGCTTAAATAACCTTATAAGTTCAGATACACTAATTTCTTTTTTATTTCTAGCATCATTAACTCTATCTAAAAAATGACGAGTAAATTCAACATCGATGCCAACTGCCTTATATAACCTATCAGCATATTTTTCAATACCATCTAAGTCTTTCTTGGTTACGGTTTTTTCATTTAAGAATTCTAAAAATGTACTCATTTTTTAGCTGAACCTTTGCCTTTTACCGCATCAGCACCAAAAAATGCTGCAACCAATACAGAAATAGAAACAAAATAAGTTGGTGCAATATCTGCAATTAATCCTGCAGCTTTATCTTGTCCCATAATAGTAGTAATAAGAATAATTGCTGGATAAAGTAACATACCAAATAGTGCAAACCAAGTCATTTTTCTCATAGCATCTCTTTGTGCGTCTGCATCTTCAAGTTCTTTTCTTTTAAATTCAAGATGCATATCAAGCTCTTCTGCAGTGATATGACCATCGCCATTCGTATCAGCATCAGATAAACCATCAACTGTTAGAGATTTTCGTGCTTCCGATATTTGCTCTTTTGTGGGTTGTTCTGCCATTTTCATACTCCGTTACGATTGTCTCTGCATATTGCAGAGCCTTTTTAAAATCATTACGAAGTGAATTGGACTTGTGTCCGTTTTCAATAAACCAGTTAAGACTATTTATATCAGAACCAAGATATTTTGATTCAATTTTATAATCAGAAATAATATCTTCAAATTCTGTTCTTAAATTCAGTAGTTCAGCGATTTGCATTCTGTAGTGCCTTTTCAATAGCTGGAAATAAGTATTCATTAGTATCATCTTCATTACACTGAAAACGAATTGCAATACCACCAGCTTGATTCCACTGATCGATGTTTTGAAGTTTATCATCAATCAAAATGTTGCGAGTACGATCCAGCTTATTCATAGCATATTTATGCTTATTAGAAGTAAAGATCATATTCTCTACTAAGGGTGGAGTAATATTCCAACGATTTAACCACTGTCTTTTCCAATAAGCTGAGTTCATGACATCACCACGCATTGGAGATGAACAAATACCCCAATCACCGCCTGAGATTTTTTTGACAAAATTAACAATTGAATTTGTCTCAGGAAAAATGTCAAGCGTGTGGAAGAAATCTGTGTTAGCTAAAGTAGCAAAGGCAATTTCGCGATCTTGAATTGACTTCCAGTGGTCAACACCAAACTTTTTAGCCACACCACCAAAGAAGTCTGCAATTACGCCATCCATATCTAGATATATTGTCAAGCTGCTTCTCCTTCTTTTAAAAATTCGTTATTCATTTGATTATCATAATCACGAAAAGCATCTTTTTTTGCGATAAGAAGTTTTTCTAGCTGCCAAATTGCAGCATACTTTTCATCACTAGCACCTTCATTCAATGTAATTAATACATTTTCAATAACATCAATATCACGAATCAATTCAGTCACAGCAAAACTCCTCTATCTCTTTAGCTTATGATATATTATACTCGATTTTTTGGTGAATGTCAAGTACTATTTTCAATTAATTTTAAATTAACCATGAAAAAGTTTACGTCTGTCATATTCTTTTTTCGTGTCAATGAGAAGCTGAATGTGATTATCACGGTGTTCTTTAAACACTAACGGTTCGTTATCATCCACATCCATGATAATCACAGTGTTAGTAATTGGTATGCTTGTGCGTTCTTCCCACATTACGGCATAACCAGCCATCTGAGCAAAGTAATTAGAAATATGCTCTTTCTTTTTTACTCGTTTAGATGTTTTGAAATCTACAATAGACGGGACGCCATCGAACTCAGCAACGCAATCAACCCGACCAGCGAGTCCAAGATGACTAGAAAAAAGAGCCACCTCAAGACCATATATCGTTCCAAGTCTTTTGTCAAGAATCGGACGAATATTTTCAAGCGATTGTCTAATGTGTGGAAGAAAGTCTTTAGTGTCTTCATTTAGCAAATACCTTTCAATAATTGAATGTACTAGGGTTCCACGACCAGAAGCTCTCTGGCCAATTTTATTTGCTTCTTCTTCGCCAACGCGAGCCCTCCACTTAGCAAGTGATTCTTCTGATAAAATACTTAATACTGTAGTAATACTAGGATAATCACGACCGTCAGGAGTACGATAAGTTCTGCCTGATGGACGTGTGTCAGCAACCAAGTCTTCGTATCCAAGATCCACCTTTTCATGCATAAACTCCATAAGTTAAATTATTCCTTTTTTCAATTTATAGTATATTATACTACATTTCCATAACAAAGTCAAGAAGTAATTACTTGTATCCAAGCATTTCCTTTGCCATAATATAATCTCTTAGAAAATCTGATCTTACAATATCTTGCCAACCAAACTGTACAACCGTAAAGTTTTTTAGATGCTCTACAATTCTTAGAAACTTTTGTATACCCTCTCTTTCGTAACCATCTTTAAAATCTGACTGGTTATAATCACCGCTAAAGATAATACGACAATTTTCACCAACACGAGTGATAACAGAATCCAATTCGTGAAAATTTAAGTTTTGCATCTCATCAACAATGATAATAGAGTTGTCGATTGTCACGCCTCTAATAAAAGAAGTAGACATAAACTGAATTTGTTTAGACGTAGTAAGACGGTTATATCCTGCATTATCACCTAAAAGCTGAGTTATAATTCCCTGATACGCGACTTCATATGGAGCTATTTTTTCTGCAAGACTTCCGGGCAAATATCCAATATCTCTTGTAGGAACTATAGAACGAAATAATACAATATTATCGTACGGAGTAGTTCTTTCTAACATAGCTTCAAGTGCCAAGTACAGTGCGATAAAAGTTTTACCTGTACCAGCAGAACCAGCTAGTACTAGATTTTCGCCTTCATCCCAAGCTTTATATGCTTTAATTTGATTTTCAGTGATCGGATCATGAACGATAAGATCTTTTAAAACTGCTGTTGATTTACTACTCATAGTTTGATTGTGTTATTTCTGCCAGAAGCTTTTTTGATTCTGCCCAAGTGATCTTTCCAACCATTATCAGTGTTTGAGTTTGCATGAGTGCGAGTGCTGGATACAAATCCAGGTGTTGATAATACTTTGACCAAATCAGATTGCGCATTTAATATTTCTTGCAATTCATCGTAAGAACAATTTACATCATGTTCTTTCTGAGTCTTAATGTCTTTCAATGTGTAGGTTGGCATCTTTTCGAATTTCTTCCTTTATAGCAGTAACGCGTTTTGTCATCCACCCAATTGCTGTACTAATATGTCCAGTATCTTGTGGCTGTAAACATGATTTAGCATATGCAATTTCATTTTCAATAATATCTATTTGATCTAGTTTATCCATCACATTTCTCCGTAAACCACTGTGGCACTTTGCGATTTGTCCAAGTCATTTTAAATCTGTCTTTCTTAGTTTTGTAATAAGCACGATATGATCTCACAGGTTCATTATAAAAAAAGCATTCAGGATTTGATCCCATGGCTAACCTAAATGGAGTTAAAGGTCCTATAGGAATATTCCTAGGTGTAGAATATAATGCACCGCCCAAACGTTTAGCTGTCAAATGTATTTTTCCATATCTATATGTATATTCTTCACATAAAGCAATAAAATGTCTATAGTGCCATTTATAATTACTATCAGATTCCATAGTCCATTGTGTACAAGGATGATTATGATGTACATCTTTGTAGTAAAGAAGTTCTGCTTCTAGATCATCTGCACCTTCATATAGATCATAGTATGTGACCATGCGTTTACCTGACTTAGAAGGCTTTTTAGTTTTAATACCATCTAGCATTCTATGTGCAGTAGACAACATCTGTGCGGACTCAACAATCATCTTTACAACATGTTTATCACATTGCATTTGTGCAGAAACGATTGGACATTCGTCAAGTATAAAAATATTCATAATATAGTATTCCCTCTAACCAAAACTGTTATCTTTATTATACACTATTTTGAGGAATAGTCAAGCCCTAAAATGATTTAAATTTTTTTTAATTTATAAGTTCCGTGTTTATCTCTAAATGTTTTAATAAGAATTCTTTTTTCTTTAAGATATTATTAGCTTTTAATTCTTTTCCTTTTTTCTGGAGTTTTGCTGCGTAATTTTCGAGTTCGATAAGATCTTTTTTAAGTCTTTCGATTTGAGTAACGGGCATATGATTTCCTTTAAAGAAAAATGATCGTTAATGACGATCACAGTAAAAGTTGAAAACACGAATTACTTTTTGATGAGATTTGGAAAAGCCTCCTCAATGACTGCTTCTGTAATTCCCTTTATTTTAGTTTTGTTAATCATACCAATTAGCAACTTGGCATCCTCCGGATGCACAGATTCCAACATTCCAAGAAAAATTCGTTCTCTTTTAAAGCCAGGCAAGTCTTCACTTTCCTTTACGCCTTTCAAAAAATATTTAAATTTTGAATTTTCTCGAATTAGATTTGCTGGACAATTGTGTGGTTCACTAGCTTCATATGGAGGTTCTCCACTCGGAAGGTTCCACTTTATATTAGCTTCATAAGTTCCACGCAAAATGTCTTTGAGTGCCCAAGACTCGTTTTCTTTAAGACAACGAATTTTATCTTCTTTTTTAGACATTTTAGCTGTTTCATTAATCACTTCAAATATATACTTAGACATTTACAAAAATTCCTCAACTGATTCAATTAACATTTTCATATTTTTATTTATAAGATACGGAAGAACTAGACCTTTGTTTTCAGTCTGGTTTTGGGAATTATATTCTGTTATAATTTCTTTTTTCAGACGATCTGGAGTTTTAGTTAGATCAATTAGTGTTTCATTACGCTGATAGTTACGATACCATACAGCTTCGCGCAACAATTCGCTATTTTCTAGGTCATTACTAATTGCTTCTAGCTTTTTCTTAGACACAGGAGTTTGCCGTATACCTTCGACAAAAACATTGTCATTAGATAAAATATTTGGTACTCCGTCCCCGGCATCACCCTTAATAATTTTGATGCGTAGATTGAGTCTAGGATTAGGATCAACAACATCTTTCTTGAGTAGAGGAGAAAACTGTTTAACATTCTCATACACTTGAAGTTGCTTAAAGTCTCCGTCTGCAGATACGATCATAACGTTTTCATAATTACCAAACTCTTGTGTATTTGCTGCAAGAGTGCCAATGATATCGTCTGCTTCACATTCGTTTATCTTAAGAACTTTATATGGAAAATTCTCTTTGATATCTTCACGAACTTCATCCATAATAGCAAAAGCTTTATTCCAATCAAAGTCTGACTCTTCACGACCTTTCTTACGATTGGCTTTGTACTGAGGAAAATAGTTTCTTCGCCAATTGTTCATTCCATCACAACATAAGATCATTTCGCCATACTCATCACGAAATTTTTTGTTATACATACGAAGAGTATTGAGGATCATATGTCTAAGTATATCTTCATCATTTACTTTATTAATAACAACTGTAGCAACAGCTATTGCACTATAGTCAACTAAAATCATTTAATTACCTCAAAATCTGGATCATCATTACTTAGTGCAATCCAACGACTGCCTTCTAGTAAATGCGGTTGTGCGCAATTTAAGAAAGCGAATGGTCCAACACATTCCCGATGCGCAGTTGTTTGGATGCGGGGTTGAACATCAACAACGGTAAATGAATCACCAAATTGATGAATACGATTTTTACCGTGTCGTGATTTGCCTTTGAGTTTTACTTTATCACCAATATTAAACATTTTGAATCTCCTCGACAGAAAATCCAACAACGTTTTTGTCAGCGATTGCTTCTGAAAGCACTTCTTCCATTCCAAGAAGAGTGCCGCGTGTGGTCTCGGTAATTTCGCCATTTTCGAAACGAACAGTAATAACAAATTTCATAACAGGTCTCTCCATTATCATTATATAATTATTTTAACATAACTTTTATCAGAAGTCAAGTGATTTAGCCAACTTGTCTGTCAATAACATTTACAAGATCTTCTACATACACATCACCGACTGTTTTGATTGCTTTGTATTCGTACTTGCGAATACGACCAAATTCAACATCATATAAGTCACGGCCGTTCAGTGTGATGGTTACTAAACCTTTCCATGTAGTCATACCGGATGATTTAAAACGAAGACCATTTTCTAAAGCAACTAGATTTTTTGCTCCCCAAGCCCAAAGAGCCATTTTATCTATGGTTGTGATTTGGTCACGAATGGTTTTTGCGATTGAATAATTTTTTGACATAATGAAAGCTCCTCTCAACTCATTTTGTACATACAGTATAAACCATATTTTGCAAAAAGTCAAGAAAAATCATCATTTTGTTTTAATTTAAAAACAAGTAGTTATAATTTTTTTCTGATATAAAGAAAAATTTTCACTTGATAGTCAAAAGTTTTCGGGTATAATTCAGGATCAACTAGTCGATCACCGTAGTGTTCGATAAGTTTTTGGGTAAATGTCTCTTGTGTATCTTGCATCCGATAAATGAATTGTAGTACTCATCGCTGAGTAATACGTCCTTTTGAAATTGAAGTTTTGCCTCATAATACGACATCTCGCCTTTTGTTTGGCAAAGTCGAAGAATTTCTCTTTTATAGTTCTTTTCACCTTTTTCTTCGATGAGAAGTTTGATTTCTTCACTACTACCAAAGTAAGTGCGCCAGTCAGACTCGACACGAGTGCGTATACGTCTAGATCTCTTCGAATTTTTTGGGAGTATTTTTGGTTTCCAAAAGTTCTTTTTACCGATATACATTTTTCCAGTATCAAGTTCTGTAATTTGATATACAAATCCTTGATATTCTTCCGGTGCATTATCAAATTCTTTTTTATCATATAACCACATACATTATATATTAAGTTCGGAAATGTCTTCTGAATTGGCTCTTCGCCCACAGATAGGGCAAAATTCAGGAAAATCACCAGATTCTACTAAAACAATTGTGATATTATCACACTCTTCACATTCTATTCTGAATTCGCTTTCCACTTGCTTCCTTTATTTCTTTTTTGCGGTTATTGGATGCGGTTAACCACTCTGTGATTTCATAAGTAGATCTACCGCATCCTATACAAATGTTATCTATCAAAGTGCAAATTTTTACACAGGGACTAGAAATCAATTTCGCATGCTCCGCCGGCACAAGCCGCTGCAGCCATAGTGTCAACATCGGTAAATACTTGTTCTGTCAGGTCTTCGTTCCAGTTAGGCAATTGTAAATTTTGTTGAATTTTATTCCACTTGTGAAATAGATATGCATCTTTAAGACAATATTCAGTTTTCTTAACATCGCCTTTTAAATAGCTATTAGCAAAATTTTCAAATCTACGACACCAATCTTGTCTCGCGCTATTTTCAGATGATTCCAAAGTAATATCTAATCCAAATCCTTGAGCGGTTGAACAAGCATCCCACAGATTAGGAAATACTTTCATCGCATCTACAACAAGACCTGATGCAAAGATGGCAGCTGCTCCATACTGTTTAATCATTTGTTTTTCATCAATAACTGCAGTGTTTGGTGCTTGGTTATAATCTTTGTCACCCGACATAGATAAAAATGAAATGCCAGAAAATGAATAACGATTTTCAAATACGTATTTTTCTACTTCATCCCAGTCATCAACAATAATGGTATTTGATACATTATGACGAATACCTTCGTCTGCACATAAGTCTACATTAGTACCCGCAACAACCCAATGCTTTTGAGCGGTTTTTACAAGCTCTAAGTGTTTTACACCTAACAAATCATCTTTATACATTGAACCTTTATTTGGAATAATAGGATATGCGATAACAACATCAGTACCATTTGCCGACCATACAGACTCTTCAATCATATATGGATTTGATTTCATAATAGCTTGTGTTATTTCGGATTCTTTGTTCATTTGAATATTGCGAATGTATTTTGGTGAATGCTCCGCATGTATTCCACTGGCTGTTTTGAGTAGAACTGAAGCGTTGCCTGATGGTTTAACACAAGTAGTCCTAGCAGCAGGATTAATCCCAATAATGGCTGCAACTTTTTTATTTGTTTCTTTAACAATCTTTGCACCTTTTTCTAAGATTTTTTCATTAAAAAGTACATTTGGATTATTCATCCACCCTGTAATTGAAACACCCAGTAAAGCTTCACGATCAAAAATTTTCTTTGATACTGGTGATAAAAATTTAAAATCTGTATATCCAGCTTGCATTGTGCCAAGAATAGCACCAGCGCGACAAGCTTTATAGAAATCTTCTTCGGTTGTACACATACCACCATTGATTTCTGTTAGATTACAACCTTGCCAACCAGATTCGCCTTTATATTGTGGAAACATACCAATTTCTACACAAGGATTAGTTGTATGCTCTTTCGATGTTGTAAAATAAAACCCAGGTTCGCCAAATGATTTTACTGATTCCATAATCTTAGCAAACATTTCTGGTGTAGCTTCATCACGTACAATAACGGCAGAGTTGTTTGAACGACCTCGTTGTGGATTATCAATAAACCAGTTACCTGTTTTAGCATTCATCATTTCATCATCTTCTGGTGAGAAAAGACAAATGGTGGCTGACCGCCGAACACCGCCCGACAGTACCGCATCAGCCGCATGCATGCAAATATCATACACAGTAATCGGTCGAATGTCAAGTGGTTCTTTACAGTCGATGACAAGACTTTGTAAAATTAATTCAATTTTATCTAGAGATTTGCGTAAACCTTCAGGTCCAGGAGCTTTAAATCCACCAGAAATTTTAGCACCCTTTGGTCTAATATTTGTAAGATCAAAGAACACTCTACGACCTTCATATTCAGGATATTTACCGCCACCAACAAAATAAGAAGACATCAAAACATCAAGTGCCGATGCCCAACCTTCAATAGAGTCTTCTACAATATAACCTTTTGCTTGTTTTGTTCTTTGTTGTATTTTTGGTAATTTTTCGATATGATGTTCTTGTATAGAAAATCCTGCACCAGCGCCACATAATAGAATATAAAAATACTCGCCAAAAAATTCTGCACGATCAGCATAAGATGATGTGCAATTATACATTCTCATCTGATGTTTCATTAATGAATCACCACCAAATTGTAATGCACGTTGAGCACCAAGCACTCGCTGTTCTTTGTAAGCGGTACGAGCTTCTTCAATATAAGGTCTTAATTCATTTTCGAATAATGCATAATTTGTTTCGTGCATTTCAATAACACGATCTACGGCTTCATCCCATGTTTCGTAACCACCGTTACCTGTTTCTTTAAACCTAGAATATCCTTCATAAAATTTAGTTTGTGACAAAAAGTCCCTCGTGTCTACATTTGGTGTAGCCATTATATTACCTCTGTTGTTGAATTATTTTGTTTTTCTGGTATCATTATATATCATTTTGAGGTCTTTGTAAACCCTAAAATGACGTATTTACCGAAGAAAGATTGTTATTTAATCCTTAAAATACTTTTTCAACATCTCTAGATGATCATCGTACTTAGCAATTTCGGTCATTTCAATCTCAATAGCATCCATAATATCGGAGTGTTCTCCAATACCTACTGGATGTGCTAGGTAAATATTTACGTTGGCAATATGTTTATCGATATGTCCCTTTGCATGTGACTCGAATGCCGATAAAATATCATCTCTTAAATTTTCCATATTATTTTTCACTTTCTATTATTATTTTATTTCTGGATCTTTTGTTCCAAATTTTCTAACATAACTGTTATCACTGGCATAAGCTTCAGCCCAACGGTTTTCTGTGAAAGTAGCAAATTCAATTAATTTTTCAATATCATTATAATTTTCTTCAATCCATTGCTCATGTTTTACTAGTTTATGTATAGCTTCTTTAATATCACGTTTGATATTAACCTCATCTTCTACAGCCATTTTACTGGTTAGCTCACTAACCTCTTCCTTTAGTGTATTTATTGTCTGCGCTTGTTGCGCCGTCCACCACACAAATGCACTTACTTGCATAACAATTGCAATAACAACACCAATTCCAAATTTCATATTCATTTTTCAACTACACCTTCAGCGATTAGTTTTGCTCTATTAGCCATATGCTGTTCTAGTAAATCTTCTTTGCTGCCACCCATATAAGGTACTGCATGTCCTTCTAGCATCATTATTTCTGTAACAGCCATTGTACGATCTTGTGGAGCATAATATACATTAAAGTCGCCTAAAATACGTCCAAACTTGCCTTTCATGTCTTCGCCATCACGGGCAACTTGTGTTTTAAGAACAAGGTTTGGCACATCTAGTAGTTCTGTCATACGTTTTTTTGCTGCTAATCCAAACTTTTTTTCTACTAGGTCTCTTGTGCGACTTTCTGGTGTATCGATACCCATAATACGTACACGTTCATCTTTCATCCAGATACCAAACCCTATGTCAATATCCACATCAACTGTGTCGCCATCAACAACATTTTGCAAAACTGCTCTATATTCATACATATTATTCTCCAATTTGTGCGTTTACTTTTCTGTGACCATTCCAAGCGACAAAGCCACCGATACGTAATGCCCAGTATGCCAAGTTATTAAGAAAATGAAATCCGTTTTGTTCAATATTAATGTCTCTAAAGATTTGATCAGCTTTCTTTTGATCAATTTCACCCATAGTTGATTTCTTGTCGGCTTTTAAAAGTGTAGCATACTTATATGCATAGTCATGTACCAGACCGCCCATTAAAAGAACACCAGTTGGTGATAACCATGTATGTAAAAACTTAGGAATCGATGCACCATCAAATGTAAATCCTGCTGGTATTACATAGTATTCACCTTCTATTTCATATGACCAATCCTGAGCTACCATCCAGTGGCGAGTGCCAGTAAGCCACATCCATATCGCACTCCAAAAACCTTTACCTGCTGTATCAATCTTAAGAGGTTTTAATTGCGGCATTTCAACATATTTAAAACCAATAATATCTTCATCTTGATCAACCCCGAATTTGTTGATAATCCATCCAATAATAATGAGAATACCTACGATAGTAAATTGCCACCAAGTGACAAGTTGATCTGTAATGAATTCCATATCTTTATTCCTCTATAAATTTTACTATTTCGTACCTATCATCATCTCGTTTTCTAATTTCAACTGTTTTCTTTTGACAACTATATCTTTCACCCACTGTTTTACCGACATTTCTTTCAATACTTCTCTTAATAGATAAGCATTCTTTTAGACTAAATGTCGGTGTCCATTCTGTAGGATTTCCCCCCATATACAAAAATAAAACAAAAAGAGTTTCTATCATTAGTGTCCGTTTCCGCTCTTTTTTATACCGTTCATATCATGCACTAAATCCATTTGGTCTTGACGAATTTTTTCGATTTGTGATTCTAGTTGCTCAATTCTCTGCTTATAAAAGTCAAGTATTAGTTTTTGTCGTTGGTCGAATGGCGCTTGTCCGCTTTCTATTTCTGTTGTGAGTTTTTCTAATTCACCTGCAAGATGTTCAATCAACATAAACTGTTCGCTGTCTGCTGGAAGAGAACCCATTTCTCCCCTTGGCCACTTGATACGAAACTCTGTGTTCTGTTCTACATCAGAATTCATCATCATGTAGTTTGTTTCGATTGTGTTCAGGCGCTCAATAATACCAAAATATGCCCATGTTCCAACTGCCACTGCGGCAACCATTGAAAGTATATTTCTTAATGGTAATGATACTTCTGTATTATCACTTATCTTCGGCATTCTTTGGGTTCTCCGTCACTGCTTTTTCGTAATATACAATTATCTCACCTTGTTGATTTATATATCTTTTTAATTCAGAAATATTCAATGCTAGGTTTTCATAATCTTTCATACTTAAAGCAACAAAAGCCAGATCACCATATAACTCTGTGAACTCCTTTTCAAATTCCTCAAAGTTATCTTTAGTAACTACAAAAACTCTTGTATCACTGAGTTGAAGTGGTTTCGGTGGAGCTACTGTTGGTATTTGTATCCTCTCTACTTTGGTTACCACCTTTACTTCCGGATCCGGTCGGACGCTGCAACCACTGAGGATTAGGACGGTTGCCATCACCGCCAGTATCTTCCATAAGACCACGCCACAAGTTTGCTGAAGCGCCATTCATCTTTCCTTCTAATTGTTTAGAGTCTCGTAATGCTTCCACCACAAGATTTAATTTACTTAATTTAGTTCTAAGCTCATCTCCATATGCTTCTGCCTTTTGTAATGAAGCGGATAATTCTTTATTTAAATTACCAAGCTTTACCATATCTTGTTGTAATGTCGCAACAGATTGCTCTGCAGTCTCTACAGCAGATTCTAGTTTAACATTATTTTCTCGAAGAGTAGCAATAGTTGCTTGTGTAGTATCGTAGTAGTACTTGGCGCCATAACCAATACTACCTAAAATTGCAATAATAAAAATTAATACATAAATTCTAAGCACTTTATTCTCTTATGCAAATGCAACGTTTTGGTGATCAGCGACAATTTGCTCAATTGTTCTACCGCTAGTCGTTTGATCGTAATAAATTTGCACACTTCTAACATTATATTCCATAGCATCTCGATTGCCAACATTCATATATGAACCAGGATTGCCACCATTATAATAAATAAGCCCCGGAACTGTAAGAGTTTGGGCACCAAAACCTGCCGCGCCGCCAGGTGCCGCTGAAAGTTCTGTACCTAGTACTGTACCTCCGGATGTATTTGCTGGCCAGAAACGTAACCCTGAAGACGCAGCAGTACCACTTGGACTCACTAGCGAATTACCGCCTCCAGCTGCCATGATTATCCATGTTCCTTGCTGCAAAGTTGAAATATCAAAGAATGATCCAGTGCTCTTAACAATACCCATATTACCATTATACACTGAGAACGTTACACCATTATTCGCAGTATTATCATAAAGACCTATACCGAATGTTACACCACTAGTAAATGATGGTATATAGAAACTCGTTACTATCAAATCTGTTGATGCATCAAATCCGCCTGTATTAGATAAATCCCATACCATGGCGCCAGCAAGGCCAGTTCCTGTAGTATTCTGAGTCGATCCACCAATGTGTCCTTGAACACCACCATGTGTAGCTAAAGTAACCGAGCTACCTTGATATGTATCTGCTGTAGCACTAACTATATCTTTAGAAGCAGCATAACTTGAATTAGCAATATAGAAATAATCACCTTCAAAAAATGATAATGAACATGTTGATGATGAAGTTATGACATGAGAACCATCATTTGCTTTTACTCTTAACGTAAAATCACCGGCATTAGAACCAACTGTGGATGGCTTTAATGTAATACGTGGATTTGTTGGATGATCAGAGCTATCTAAAATACCTGATACACCGTATGAACTATCAAGTTGTGGTGGATATGTAGGCACTGTCTCATAAGTATAATTAATAGGAAATCCTTCAATATCAGTATCTGCTTTAAATGTAACTACACTCGTTGTACCATTACTACTTAGAGTAAGTGATGAAGGTAAAGAAGAATCCCAAGTAGGAACTTCATTTGGACCTGAATAAACTCTATCCCATGCAGATCCATCCCAGTTATATAATGCCTTTTTATCTAAAGTAAATGCAAGATCACCTGCTGTATTGCCGGAAGTTGGCAATGCTGCAGCATTTGCATATGAGGTAGCACCACCACCTCCGGTTCCAAGTGAAACATTATTTGTATTTTCAGCTTCAGTTGCACCGAGTATTGATGCTATGTCTCTACTTCTACTCATTCACAAGTTCCTTTTATTTTCTAAGCCGCCAAATATCTAATTATTACTATGCCTGAACCACCTGCAGCAGCAGTAGATGTAAGAACTGCATTTGTTGGATTGGCAGTCTCGGTTACACCAAGAATATCTGCAATGTCTCTAATTTTACTTGGCATTATGCGTTCTCCAGTGCTTCAACTCTTGCAACTAGAGAGTCATTAGCGGTTTTAAGTTCTTTAATACTATTCAACATTACCCAGAATAATTCATCTTTGTTAACAGCTTTAATTCCATTATGACGAGTAGTAACTGAATTAGGTAATACTGCTTCAAGTTCTTGAGCCATAAGACCAACAATGGTCTTTTCCGTATCTAGACCTTCATGAACCAATCCATCACTATCTGCAAGTTCAGGATGTGCTGTAGCAATATCAGAATCAGAAAGATAATTATATGTCTTTACATTAATTTGATTAAGAGTATCTAATCCAAGAGTGTAATCTGTAACATTGGTTTTAATACGTTCATCAGATGTTGTAGACCATGTAGAACTATTAGCTCCATTGTATGCTCCAGCCGTTCCGCCAATGAATGCAGTATCAGCGCCCTTACCAGTAAGGGAGTTACCTATAACAATATCTCGTGACACTCCAGAGGCGGATGCGCTGTTTGAAGAACCTATGAGGATATTAAAAAATCCAGTATTTACATTTGCACCGGAATACCTGCCTACAATCGTGTTTCGGTGCCCAGTCGTGATGGCAGTGCCAGCTTCGGCTCCTATAACAACATTTCCCCAACCAGTTGTTATGTTATATCCTGAGGAACTACCAGTCACAACATTGTTGTATCCGCTAGTAAGCTGATACATTATTCCATTGTTGTTATCAGAACCAATAGCAATATTTCCATAGCCGGTCCCGCTGTTATATCCAGTCATAGCTTTATGACCAATCGCTATGTTATTTATACCCGTTTTAGGTCCATAGTTTGTAGTTGATCCGCCAGCCAAGTTTCCAATACATATACCATAGTTACCATTCATATGCCTGCCGGCATAATAACCTATATTCACACCATAAAAGCTGCCTGTATTTTCTCTTCCAGCGTTATTACCAATCGAAATTTCCCTTAGTTGATAAGCATGGGCACCTTCACCTATCGCTATAGCGTCTGTGCCAACCGCATCTGCAGCAGTACCATCCGAATTTACTACACCATAATCTCCTAGACCACCGCCACCACCACCAGCTTCTGCAGATGTGATTGCAGTCACATGACCATAATCATCTAGTGTAATATCTTGAATAAAATTTGATCCAGAGTTATCGACTGATGCTTGGGATGAAGTATCATCGTGGTTGATTATACCAGATGAAACCGTAATTGCATTACCACCAGTAATCAATGCTAATGAAGCAGCCGAATCTAATCCGCCGGACGGTGCTCTAGCAAGAACATATGCAGAATCAATCAATGTGACTACATCTGCTGAATCTATTCCTGCATCTAAATTTTCAGCCCTCACATCACCAGTAGATGTGAATGCTCCACCAATTAATCTTGCTTTTGTTTCTGCCATATCATTTTTCTATTTCATTAATAGTGATGTGAATTTTTTGATTTGTTTTAATATGCGTAGCTTCATAAATTGGTATACCAAAAATAGATCCAACTGAAAAACATTCCTTATCTATTCTAATTCTATCTTTTTTCCACGCCATTTCATGTAAATTTTTGCTTAATAATTTATTTTCTTTTATTTTATAAACTCCTGGACCAATAGAGCCATCATCTAATAAAAACCATTCATTACTTTCTAACACAACATCCATAGTATGAATTCCAAAATTCTTTGTGATACTTTCAATTTGATTATCGTTTAGTTTATAATGTTCTTTAATGAGATACAAAGCAGATGCAAAAGAACCGAGCTTACTCCCACCACCAGGAATATTCGAAACAAGTCTTTTAATGTTGGCACATAACCGAACGAACGGAGTGTAAGAAGACTTTTTTTCTTCGGTGTCGAGTTTTTCATTTCTGTTTCTTTTACCTTCTGCATCAATAATGCCAAATTTAAAAGCATCCCAATCTTTCCAGTCCATTGATAACATACGAATAAATCTAAATGTATATGCTACATCAGCAGCCCTTTTAAGTAGTCCCATTATATTTTCCTTAAAAATTCTACCACAGTTTTATCCATAGCAATTCCAGTATATTTATCATTCCGAATATAACTTAAGTAAAGCAAAACCGGTTTTATTACAGGCCAATGTTTTTCATCCAATTTAAATTCTAGCATTTTTAACGCAGGTTCTATACCAAAAACATTACTTATTATAATTATGTGATTTAGCAATAGTCTATGTGGAAATTTTCCTGTTTCTAAATACTTGTTAATCAATCTCTTAATATATTTAAATCTTTTTAAGTCTTCAAAAAAATCTTCCATATCAGAAAATTGAGGATTATAATAATGCTTTGCTGCAAACAAAAATAGAGTGTCGTCTGTTAATTTATCAAGGTTTTTCATCATAAAGGTTATTTATTAACCTAAAAGATTTTTCATTTTATCAACAAGTGATGACTTTTTTTCTCTACGATCAAGCTCAACACCGTGTTGTCTACCTAATGCCTCTAACTCCATCTTGCTCATTTCGTTCAACGATGTATTATTCATTGGTGCTTCATTTAATTGTTGCGCATTATTTTCAATTTCTGCTTCTTCCATTATAGCTTCCATATCAATTTTTGGTTTGGTTGTAGCAGGCGCTGATGAGACACCATGCCATGCATCAATATCACTTTGCGAAATCCTTTGCGATTTTAACAACTCGCCAGACTTAGGATTAATCCAACCTCTAAGTGTTGGTACTGAATTTTTAGGACCTCTCATTCTTTATTTCCTTTTCAACCTTTTGAGTATTCATTTCTGAATATACATTTTTCATATTTTGAATTGATTGTGCAAATGATACAGATTCAGCTTTCATAGCAGCAGGATCTTTCATCGGAGTACCGGGAGCAACAATTTTTGTGTCGCCCTTTGGGTTATCACCTTTGCGTTTTGCTGCAACTTTAACGTTTGATGTCATTTTTTCAAAGTTCTTTTTATCAATCTCTGGCTCATTCAAATGTGCATCAGGACCCTTGGCAATCTCTGCATCGGCAGCTGCCATCATGTCTTTAGCACCTTTTCCTTTAATTTTGTCTGACATTTTTTCCGGAGCAGTTGCAGACTTGTAGTGCTCTTCTCTATCAGATTTTTTCTCAGAAAGTACAGACTTCAAAGCTGAACGAATACGTGATTCTTTTTGCTCTGTTTTCTTTTCACTATCCATTTTTGGATTCATAGATACGTCACCTTCTTTATCAGTACTTTTTGATGCATTAATTTTCTTTTTAGGTTCAGGTTTGGCACCCATGGCTTTATCTTGCTTTTCGATTTCCCTATTCTTATAATAGCCTTCCTTCTGGTCGGCAATGGCATCTGCAGTCGACTTCTTCATTGTAACTGGATGTGTTTTGCCAGCAAAGCTAAAGCTTTTCTTACCAGCCTTATGAGCAGCTGCTGCCGCACCATGAAATGCTGTACGTTCTGTTGCTGGGATTTCTTCTGGAATCATAAAGACTGTACTTTCTTTAACAGATTTTGATTCCATCCAATTTTTACCATTAGGGTCTTTTGAATCATACATGCATTTCTCATTAGTAGGTTTGCCGAATTTGTCACCACATTCTTTACAAACCATATCTTTCATTTCTGTTGTTGTTTTTTCTTGGACCGTTTCTTGAGTGGCCCCACTCGTAAAAGGATTATTCCCAAACATTTCTTTCTCCTATATGAATTGAGCCACATACGCTCCAACCGCTGCGATTAAAGCGGCATATACAAGTTTATTTATAAGACACACCGTACGGTGATTTTCGTCCACCTTTTTCTCTATATCATCTAATTTTACAGATAATCTGTTTACACGTTCAATTTGATTATGTTGAAACTCCTGCATTGCAACAATTTTTTCTTCTGCGCGAGCTATAGATACCATAGCAGTTGCTAATTTATCAAGCTTTTCTTCAATTCGATCTAATCTATTATTTGTACTATCATCCATAACTTTTTACCCAATCAGAGAATCGCATAGGAATTCTTCCTTGATTTTTAACTTTAGTAGAATATCTTGCATAAGCCATACTTGGTCCAGAAGATTGAGAAACTTTTTTCTGTAAATCTTTAGCTTTTTTGCCTGTTGTTCTAAAAATAGTAGGCACTGCTTTTTTACTAGGACCACGCTTTATACGTTCAATACCAGCTTTCCAACGTTTTGAAAATGAAAGTTCATCTAAATTATTCATTAGCATTTCCATCTTTTTCTAGCTTGACGTAATCTGCTATTCGGATCAGCAGCAGCTTTAGGGAACATTTTCATTTGTCCTGCACTACGAGCACAATATGATTTTCTACGACCAGCAGCTTTACTACCAGGTTTTACTTTACCAGTAACTGCAGTTTGTAAATTACCGCCAGTTTTTCTGTTAACAGCATCAACACCTTTTTGCGTCATACCGGCGCCTTTTTCGGTAGCACGAAAATGACCTTTTGAATCTTTACCTGTCAATTTTTCGTTGACATTATCTTCTTTTTTAACATCCGCCGACTTAATTTCACGGTACATATCGCGTTTTTCTTTTTTCTTACGATTTAGTAATTCTTTATAATTCGGATTTGGTATACGTAAGTTTTTTAATCTCTTATGTTTAATGGTAGGACGAATGGATGTTCTTTCGTTTAGAGATTCTTTAATATTCCGTTTTTCTTTTTCTAATTCAATCCAAACTTTAGCAGCTTTTGTATTAGGCTTTTCCTTAGTCCAAGTCGCTATCTTTTTATATGTTGATAAAACTGCACCTTTATAGTTCGAACCATCTGAGTTATCGACAATGTACATCTTTTGACGAAACATTGATTGAAACTTACCGATATTCTTTTGAACGTCTTTCCACATAGTTTCTACTTCACTATCAGGAAGAGTCCTTGCTCTTTTTTTGTTACGCTCTAATGCGGTATCTAAATCAGTATTAACAAAAATCATAGCAGTGTCATAACCTAAAGATTTAAGTAAACTTACCTGTTTTTTAATTTTTTCATAGTTTTTACCAGTACCATCAATAACAAGACCTAAGCGACCTTTTATCGCTAGTTCCATTTTCTTTTTAGTAAGAGCAACTGCTTTTTCGCGAGTTTTTTGACCTAAAGGTGAGTAAATATCTTCTGGTTTTGTTTGCAAGCCAGCCTTTGCAAGTCCAGCTTCGAATGCGTCATCTGAGTTAATAAGTTTAAGACCTAAAGCGGTCAATGCTGTTTGACCCACAATAAATGATTTACCAGATCCTGGTCCACCAGCTAAGAATACCGCCTTAAATATAGCAGGATCATTTATGCCTTCTGATAATTCGTGATAAGGTAATTCAACTGACTCATTTTTATTAATAGCTTTAGCTATCTTGTGTGCTTTAGTAATGGTTGATTTTTTCAATGGTGGTTTGTCACCAGTTGATTTCATTGCTTGTGACATGCCAATTGCATATGCGTTATCTTTAGCATTTGTTTCAAGTTCTAGATTTTCATCAACATCTTTACCCTGAGATTTTGCGCGATATGTTTTTTTCACATCATGCTTAGTTTGGCGCTTTACAGATTTAATGAGCGAAGGTTGTTTAATCAATGTACGAAGATGATTCTTTACTTGACCTGGTGAATTCCCATCAATATACATTGAAGGAAGTCCATCAACTTCTACTTTAAAAGTCATTTCTTCAGAAAATTGTTTAAACTTTTTCATTAGTCTGTCTTTCCCGATTTAATATAATCTCTTGCTGAGTCAATATAATCAGTTGCCTTTGTGATTTTATTCTGAACCCATTCTGGTAAATTATCATCTTTACCGAGCATATTATGAAGTTCCTTGGCTGCATCAATCATTGTTCTTAATTGAGTTTTTGCCATGTCACCTTCTTGATCATATTCACCAGGATCTTTTTGTTCTTTTATATCATCAATAGATGCGCCCATATTACCAATGGCAAATGCTACTTGTCCATCTCTTTTGTATAAAAACTTTTTAACTGCACCTTCATTACCCACAGTAGCGAGTGTGACTTTTTCTACTCTACCCTTGTTTACCAAGTTCTTAGACTTAACAATGTATTCCACATAGTCTTTACCCTGACTAATTGCAGAACTAATCTTGAGTTTAATCTTAGAACCCTTTTTCAGTTTATCAAACATTTTGAGCAACTTTGGATCATTCATTTTCATTTCATTGAGATCAAAGCTTTCTTTAAATTCCCTAATTTGATAAAAAGTTTTCATTTTATTTTCCGTCTGCTTCTGATTTGTTAACTACTTCAACTTCTGTACCAGCACTCATAGATTTAATTTTGCCACGTTTTTTTGTTTTAAATCTGCTGGTATCACCTCTATTAAGAATACCCATCATGCCAGTACCTAAATCGTCTTTACCATGAGCACCTTGAGCTTTACCAGGAGCAACTTTTTTTACCTTACCACCTTTTGCTCTAAATGCCGCCATCGCTTTAGCTAAATCTGCAGAAGATGTTTTTTCATCTACTGTCTCGACCTCTTCTTTTATCTGAGATTTATCTACCTTATCACCAAGGGCTTGTGCGGTTTTAAGTCTTGCCATTTTCAGTGGCGCAACATTTTTGAAACGCCTTTCTAAACTTCTACGATCTAATCTAAGGTCACGCTCATCACTACCCATCGAATAGATTTTCATATCTTTTCCAACAAGAGCATATCTCATCTTCGGCGCTGCTTCATCAAGTTCAGCTTTGACTTTAGATTTCATCTCGCGAATTTTTTCTAACGTTTTCATTTTATCCTTTTACCTTTGCTGCTAGATCTTTATCTGCCTTACCCCATGTTCCGGAAGATTTAGTTACGAATGAATTAACACGTGCCATAGCCCACTGTTGTGGAGTTGTGCCTGGTCTATGACCTGTTTTCCATGCTGCCATGCCACGATTATACACTTGGCGAAGAATGCCTATAGGCATACCAGACTTTTCAGCTTTTGCTGCTAAACCTTTTTTCTCTTCTTCAGAAAGATATTGAGCAAATCTAATCATTTTGTTTCCCTATTTTTTCTTTGAGTATCTCTCATACGTGCACGATCTAGCATGCGATCATGCTTGATTTTATCGGCTTATTTTTCTCTTTCAATTCTTTTCTTTGCTATAGACTGCATTTCATTTTCGCCAAACATCTGTTTAAATCTCTTAGTGTGCACACTAGTCTTTGTCTTTGCATCAGCATCACCAGGAGCAGGTTTATACGCTTGTGGGTCATCATCAGACATTTTCGCTTGTTTTTTAAATTGAGCATCGCGTTTAATTTTAGTAGACTTTTTCAAACCTTTATGATAACTTGCAGGTTGACTGCCTTTACGATCTCCGATATCTGGATCTTCTGATTCTTTAGGTACACAGTTTGGTACTTGTTTACCATTTTTAGTTTTCATTCCAACTTGTTTGTGAGTGTCCCAACATGCTTCATCAACCTTTTCAATTGCATCTAGCCATTTACGATAGGTATTGCTAGTTCCTTCAACAATAACATAGTTAGAGCCTAGTCTTTGAATAGTACCAAGCTCACCAGTATCTTTAATAACTACCTGATCACCTTGTTTAAATAATTTACCATCAACATATGATTCTCTTAATTCAGATACTGATTCTAATTGAACATAATTTTTAAATTCTTTTTCTTCTTCTAGACCTAAACCTTTACGAACTGAATTGAAAATCTTCTTTGCATCCGCATTGCTGACTATTTTTGGTAAACCTTGACTAAAAGTTGTGAAATCGTTTGCTGCTGCAGCTTCGCGTTGTTTTGTAGCAGATGCTCCTTCAGCACCTTCGGCATCTGGATCCCTTTGACCAGCAGATATAACAGAAATCTTTTTAAAATTATAAAATCCGTGCCTACCCTTAACGCCATTATATTTGTTTAAAAGAACATCAAATTCTTTTAATCGATCATCTCCAACAACCATGGTTACATTCACAAATCCTTCTTCATACATCGATGACATAGCATTAAAAACTGTTTTCACAGATTTGTTCAAAATAATAGAACGAGCACTACGAGGAAACATTTTTCTAACAAATTTAACCTTATCAACATATGATAAAGGATTTTTCTTAGAATCTTGTGTCTGGGACAGATAAACGCGATAAGGCATTTTTCCCGCTTTAGTCATTAATTTATCTAATAGTTTTCCATGACCAATAGTAGGAGGGTTCATTCTACCAAAAGTGAAAAAAACTTGTCTTTCTTCTTCAACTAAAAATTTACTAAAAGAATTAATCATTAACCTTTTTTCCGCGCTACTTCTTTTTTACGAATATCTTTATATAATCTACGAGCCAACATTTTTATACGTTTTTTTACAACAGGTTTATCTAAGCGTTTTTCTATTTCTTGTCTACGAGCAAATGATAATTCACTTTTATCGATGCCCTTAGTTATTTTTTTAAGAATCAATTTACGAGCCGCTTTTTGTGATCTTTTCTGAAGAACTTCAGGCTTTGCCATACGCTTTTTGGCACGATCTCTACCCAACTTAATTTTTGATTTGATTCTTCTAAACTGTCTGGATTTTGCTAGGCGTTGTCTGATATCTAGTGCTTCATTTGTTTCAAAAGACTCGCCAATTGGACCACCGTTACCACCACCAACATCTAGTTTTTTTCTACGATAAGCGCGGTAATTTGTTAGCTCATCCTCACCAGGACGATACTCCGTTACATGCATGTCATTAAATGATAGAGGATTTTGTTCTAGAGGGGACTTGCCGTCCATTTTCAATATGTCTTTAAAACGAAGCAGCTTTGACATCGTTAATTCCTTTTTAGGTTTATTCCATTATCGAGTTGGACTATCCCAACCCTTTAAAATACTGGGTGAAAAGTTGGCATATGAAAATTCCATACGATCAACAATTTTCACTGCATCACCACCAAGTTTATCTATTGCAACGTAGCCCTCTTGACCAGTAGTACGATATCCTTTGTTTGTTTTCAAAAAAGTATCTACATTGCCTAGCTTATTAAGTATATTTATAAGTTTTAATTTCGCTAATACAATTATTTTTTGAAGTTCGAATATCTGTTTTAAAGATTCTTTGTTACTTGATGAAAAAAATAAAAGTAGCTCATCTAATTTTGCTTGTTGAGCAGTTTTACCTCTTTCGGTCGACCGCTTAGATATTTCGGTACGGTATCGGCTTTTGATCCAAGATATGAGTTTATTGACATGTTGAGTTGTGTCTTGTACAACCTCACCTTTTCTAACATATGTGTTATTAAAAGTTTCAATTGTTTGCGCAAGTTTTTGATTCCTTTCAAGTTGGCGTAAAGCATTTCCGCTAATTTTATTGAATATTCTTCCAGCTTCGCTTAATAATTTATTCACTTCTTCTGTATCTTTTTTAGACATAGTATATTGAGTCAAATCTCTTAACATTGCATCTTGAGACCAAACATTTTTTGATTTTCTAAACTTACTTATATCTACGCCATATGACGCTTTTAGTCCTTCGAATGTGGATCCTGAATAGCTTGTATGCCATACGATTCCAATCTTTGCTGCCTGTACTTGCTTGGCCATCTCCGTGCCAGCCGGTACTGCATATACAATTGTATTGGGGTGAAAGGTAATATAGTCTTTACCTTTGATTTTAGATTTTTTAAGATCGGCACTAGCATATAAAAAATCACCTTGTATTATTCCTTTGATTCCTAATTCAGGAAGATATTGTAAAGCGAGTTTAAGCTTTGCATTGAGATCGCCAGAAGTATCAGCATCAATGTCATCATTACTCTTGTATATTTTGGGAGATTTGTTAAAGATCCCCTTTTTCGCCACGAAGAATCGGTTATCACTAGGATCAGTCCCAGCAAAGATAGCAGGAGCACCGTCCCATTTAACAGATACATTTCCATCATGTACTCCTCCTAACATATCTCTCATTGATCTTAATGCCATGATAGCATCGCGAGTACCATTTACACCACCATAAAGAACTTTATCTTCTATGTGAGTCATATGAGTATTTTTTTGTTCAGTAATATAAGAACTAAAAGTTTCCATTTTGTTTAAAAGACAATAATGTCTCTTCCTTTACTAGTCTTATCTGTAATGACTAACCTGCCGGCACTATCACCTCTAGAAGGAGACTTACCATATATCTTAGGTATACCATTTTTATCAGATGCTTCCGGATCGAATGTCTGATCAACTCTTCTAGCTCTTAGCCTAAAGAATAAATCTTTCGACTTTGCATAC
>Ga0222715_10000228_pt1 | contig 59271 bp, 53 predicted proteins | sample C33_9DmetaG_FD_165056 | JGI IMG/M metagenome (GOLD analysis project Ga0222715, IMG submission 165056) | Estuarine water microbial communities from San Francisco Bay, California, United States - C33_9D | ecosystem: Environmental > Aquatic > Marine > Unclassified | place: USA: California...
CCAACACAAACACTGCTAGGGTACATATCGATCCGCCCAATTGGTGGGTGGGCATGCATAATAAACATGTTGAGCTATTACTTAATGCTGATAATTTAGCGTTTCCGATTACTCAATACGATATTCAATTGACGGGCAAGCAAGTTAAAATTGCATCTGTCACTGTGCCTGAAGGCTCACAATATGTCATGATCAACTTAGCGATTAGTAACGATGCACCCGATCAAACATTAACCTTTACGCTCACTCACCCAAATAGCCAAACGGTTAACGTAACTTATGAGTTATTGGCAAGGGCTGAAGGTTCAGCACAACGTGCAGGTTTTGATGCTAAAGATGTCATCTATTTGATTACACCTGACCGTTTTGCCAATGGCGACCCAAGTAATGATAGCGTCGATTCAATGCTAGAATCCGCCAATCGTGATTACAAAGGTGGTCGTCATGGTGGTGATATTCAAGGGGTGATTGACCATCTTGATTACATTGCCGACATGGGGTTTACCCAGATTTGGACCATGCCGTTATTAGAAAACGACATGCAACGGTATTCTTATCATGGTTATTCGACGACGGATTTTTTCCAAATTGATCCTCGGTTTGGTTCAAATCAGCTGTATCAGACATTTGTCAGTCAAGCTAGAGAGCGCGGGATAGGAGTCATTAAAGACGTCATACTCAATCATATGGGTTCAAACCATCCTTGGATGGACAAGATGCCGGCTGAAGACTGGATCAATCATGGTCAAGAGTTTGTCCCCACCACGCATACGCGTGAAGCGTTACACGATCCACATGGTGTGCAATCTGATATTGATGAGTTTGCTAACGGCTGGTTTGTCGATACGATGCCAGATATGAACCAACAAAATCCCCATATGGCGACCTATTTGACCCAATATGCCATTTGGTGGGTGGAATATGCCGGGTTGTCAGGGTTACGAGTTGATACTTACTCGTATTCGGATAAAGCATTTTTATCTGCCTTGACACAAGCGTTAATGGTTGAATATCCCAATTTAAATATTGTGGGTGAAGAGTGGTCAGTGAATCCCGCTATTACTGCATATTGGCAAGCCGGTTCACCGCGTCATGATGATTATGTGACGGCATTACCCAGCGTCATGGATTTTCCGTTACAAGTAGCATTGGGTGAAGCATTACTCGATGAAGACACTTGGGCTACAGGTTTACGTAAAATTTATAATTCGCTCGCGAGTGATTTTTTATATGGTGATCCTTATAACCTCGTTGTGTTTGGTGATAACCATGACATGAATCGTATTATGCCGCAGTTAAACAATGACGAAGCTACATTTATGATGGCGATGAAGTTCTTGTTAACCACACGGGGGATCCCACAAATTTTTTATGGCACTGAATTTGGCATGACGGATAACGGTGGTGGTGACCATGGTACGTTACGAGCCGACTTTCCGGGTGGATGGGAAGGTGACAACGTCAATGCGTTTACTGGTCAAGGCCTAAATGCACAACAACAACGCATTCAGCAAACTATGCGTAAATTACTCAACTGGCGCAAACAAACGCCGGCGATAACTGCAGGTAAGCTCACTCAGTACTCCCCAAAAGAAGGGGTATATACCTATTTTAGGCACACAGATGAACAAGTGATTATGGTGGTGTTAAACAAAAACGCCAAACCGTTTTCATTATCACTAGGACGCTTTTCTCACATGTTACCCTTAGAGACTAGCAATGCACAGCTACGTAATATTGAAAACAATAATGTGCACGGTTTAGCTCAGCCTTTAACACTTGATGCAAAGTCAGTCTTGATTTTTGAGCTCGAACAAAGCATGTAGCAATAACAATCACTTCAAAAACTATAACACATACAGTATGCAAATGAGGATAACATGAGTACACAGCAACCCCAGCCAGAGTTGAAGTTTTGGCAAGTTTGGAATGTCAGTTTTGGCTTTTTAGGTGTTCAATTTGGCTTTGCCTTGCAAAATGCTAACGTCAGTCGAATTTTATCTGATTTAGGCGCAGACCTACATTCGTTATCCTTATTTTGGTTGGTCGCTCCAATTATGGGCCTATTGGTACAGCCGTTAGTGGGCGCTGCCTCAGATAGAACTTGGAATGGGTTAGGGCGGCGCAGACCCTTTATATTAGCTGGAGCAATCGCGGCTGCAATTGGGATGCTGTTAATGCCAAATGCGCCTTTGTTTGTCGCTTTCATGGCGCCAATGTTGTTCGGTGCATTAATGCTAGCGTTGATGGATGCGTCATTTAATGTGTGTTTTCAACCTTTCCGCGCGTTAGTATCAGATATGGTACCCGCTTCACAACGCAATATTGGCTACTCCATTCAATCGTTATTAATCAATATTGGTGCAGTTGTTGGTTCTATCTTACCGTTTTTGTTAACCAATATTATCGGCTTGGATAATACCGCTGAAAAAGGCGCTGTGGCGCAATCAGTGGTGTGGGCATTTTATATCGGTGCAACAGTATTACTTGGAACCGTATTGTGGACCGTGCTGCGAACCAAAGAGTACGCACCCAAAGAATACTATGGCTACAAAGGCATGGATGCGAAAAAAGTCAGTGCTGCACAAGCGGTCGATAAAGCAAAGCCGATGGGGCAAAAACTAACTGAATTTTTTAGTTTGGTTAAAACCATGCCGACCATCATGCGCCAACTTGCTGTGGTGCAATTCTTTTCGTGGTTTGCGTTGTTTATTATGTGGGTATATACCATGCCAGCCATTACACAACATATATGGGCGGTCGACATAAAGTGGTTTGATCCGGATTATCTCAATGCTATCGGGCAAGTCCCACAACATATTATTGATGCTAAAGGCGCGGCGGGTGATTGGGTAGGGATCTTGTTTGCAGCTTATAGTGTATTTGCTGCGGTATTTTCAGTGTTCTTGGCACGCTTGGCTGATACTTTAGGTCGCAAAACTGTTTATGCCGGCGCATTAGTCTTGGGCGGGTTGTCTTATATGTCATTTATGCTATTTACGGATCTGACCCCAATTAATGTGGATTTATTGATTACACAGGTCACCGTTCCAGCTGGCGCGGTAAACTTATTGTTACCTATGGTCGGTGTCGGGATTGCATGGGCTGCCATTTTAGCCATGCCTTATGCGATGTTAGCCGGTGCGTTACCAGCCGATAAAACCGGCGTATACATGGGGATATTTAATTTTACTATCGCCATCCCACAAATCGTATCAGGTTTGTTATCAGGCTGGATTTTGTCCAGCGTATTTGATAATAATGCCTCTTACATTATTGTTGTTGCTGGTGTGTCTATGCTCTGTGGCGCGGTAGCTGTTTTATTTGTTAACGACAAGAATTCATAATTTAAGGAACGTTTTTATATGCAAGTTTCATTATTAACACAACGTATTCGTCTTGCTTGTCTCAGTGCAGCAATGCTCGGGTTAATGGGCTGTACGGCAACATCACCATCGAATTCAGTATCAACTACAACGCCGGACAGCACCAGTTCTTCGACAACGTTTCCTGAATTGTACGGAACCAAGGAAGCCTTTGCTAAAGAAGCCATGTACTTTGTCGTTACCGATCGCTACGTCGATGGCGATCCGACTAATAATCAAGTCAATCAAGGTGGGGATTACCCAACATTTAATTTAGAGTTAGTAGGCGAAAACGGCGCAACGGCGAATGTTGGTTACATGGGAGGAGACTTCCAAGGGGTACTAAACAATATTGATTATATTACGGATATGGGCTTTAGTGCGATTTGGTTGACACCGGTATTAGACAACCCTGATCAAGCCTTTGCCGGCGGCGAAGTGATTGAATATGGTGGCGCGTTTAAAGATGGCGGTAAAACGGGATATCATGGCTATTGGGCGACTAATTTTTATAAAGAAGACGAACACCTCATTTCCCCTGGGTTAGATTATCGCGCTTTCACACAAGCATTAGCGAAACATGATGTTAAAGCGGTACTTGATATCGTCGCAAACCATGGTTCGCCCTCATTTACGATGCCGATTGATCAACCTGGTTTTGGTGAGTTGTACGATGCACAAGGTACATTGGTTGCCGATCATCAAAACTTAGCAACCGAAGCATTATCGAGTGATAACCCGCTGCATGGATTTTTTCATCAATACCCTGACATCATGCAATTATCCAACTTGGACGAGACCAATCCTGCGGTGCAAGACTATTTGATCAACAGCTATTTATATTGGATTGAACAGGGCGCGAGTGCATTTAGAATCGATACGATTAAACATGTGCCGCACCGTTTTTGGAAAATTATGGCTGATCGTATCAGAGAACAGCATCCAGACTTTTTTATGTTCGCTGAAAGCTATGACTACAATGCTAATTTTATCGCACAGCATACCTTACCTAAAAACGGTCAAATCAGCGTGTTAGATTTCCCTGGACAACAAGCAATTACACAAGTGTTTGAAGATCCAGAAAGTGATTTTGCTCAGTTGAACGATTATTTGCATCTAACACATGGGCCTTATCATAACGTATATGACTTAACGACCTTTTACGATAACCATGATATGCGACGTATGAATGCATCCGATGAAGGCTTTATTGATGCCCATAACTGGTTGTTTACAACACGTGGTATCCCTGTGATTTATCAAGGCTCCGAGTTTGGTTTTATGCGTGGTACTGCTGAGCATGCTGGTAATCGCAATTTTATTGGTCAGGAAACGATAATGCAAAATGCTAACCATCCCATCCGTGAAGGGTTAATTGAAATTGCCAACATCCGCAAGCAATTACCAGCCTTGCAACAAGGCTTACAAATTACGCATGAGCTAAAAGGGGATAAGGCGAGTTTCTATCGTGTGATACAAACGGCTGAAACACAACAAATTGCACTGGTACTGTTAAATAAGAGTAATCAGGTACAACCTTTTGTGATTGATGAAATGGTTCAAGCTGGGTCATGGGAAGAGCAATTATCCGGCGCAACGTTAAAGGTGAAGGACGAGATCAGAACGCAAGTTGAGCCGCATGGTGTGCAGGTATGGGTATTGAATGAGTCTGTCACGCAGCCTGAACTATTACAAGCTGCACAACACGCAATGCAATATAAGTAACTTAAGAGCTTTTTCTGATCACTAAATCCGCAGGCATTAGTTGGTCAGAAACATGTTCACCATTAATCAATTTCAGTAAGTTTGCCACTAACAATTCACCTGCTAATTTGGTGTTTTGTTTTACCGTCGTCAGTGCCGGAGTGGTAAACGCGCTGATCGGTATATCATCATATCCCACTACTGCAATATCATTCGGGCAGTCTAATTTTTTATCACGCATAGCACGTAATACCCCGGTTGCGATCAAATCACTCGCACAGACAATCGCGTCAGGGATAATTTGCTCTTCGAACAACATGCTAGCGGCATCATGACCAGCTTCTTCGGTAAAGATAGCATCAAATTGTCCCATGAACTGGTCTGATAAATGGTGTTTGGATAGGGCGTCGATGTGCCCATTAAAACGTGCCATAAATTCAGGCGCTTCCGAGCCTGCTTGTCCGACAAATGCAAAGCGCTTGCGACCTTGGGCAATTAAATGCTCAGTAACCATAAAACCACCTTGGTAGTTATTACTGCCAATGGAGATACCAGGGTGATTTGGATCATGTGCTCCCCAACGAACAAAATGGGTATTTTGTTGTTCGAGTTGTTCAATTTTTTGTTTGTAATCTAAATAATCACCGTAGCCCAATAAGATTAATCCATCGGCTTTATGGCTATCTTCAAATTCAGCGTGCCAATCATCTTGTAAATTTTGAAATGAAACGAGTAAGTCATAGTCAGCCGCCGAGCAAGCTTTGGTAATACTGCCTAGCATAGAAATGAAAAAGGGATTGATTTGAGAATCATCCGATGACGGATCTTCGAACAATAATAACGCAATAGTCGATGAGCGTTGTTTGCGCAAATTACTCGCATTTTTATCGACTTTGTAATTTAATTCTTTGGCAATTTGCTGCACACGTAAGCGGGTTTCTTCATTGACTAATGTTGAGTTAGATAGCGCCCTAGATACCGTAGATTGTGACACTCCAGCTAAATGGGCAATGTCAAACGAAGTTGATTTGGCTTTCATAACCGATCCTCAATAGATGTCATTGGCATTCTTATTATGTACTCAGTTATACCATTGTATTGCATAAAATGAAATTTTTATGCAAAGGATGGATAAAAGGGTGGATAAAATTGTATTGCAACGCCATGACAATGGTATACTTCAGCTGCTTTTGATATTTATTATTTTTACCCATTTTTTATCTATACCAATTTTAGAGGAACGGTTATATGAGTGAAGAATTAGCTGCACGCCCAAGTAATTTTATTAGACAAATCATCGATAAAGATTTGCAGCAGGGTGCGCATCAAACTATTCAGACACGTTTTCCGCCAGAGCCAAATGGATTTTTACATATTGGCCATGCGAAATCGATTTGCTTGAATTTTGGTATAGCTCAAGATTATAACGGTACCTGTAACTTACGTTTTGATGATACTAACCCTGAAAAAGAAGACATCGATTATGTTAACGCGATTATGGATGATGTCTCTTGGTTAGGTTTTGATTGGAATGGTGAAGTACGTTATTCGTCAAATTACTTTGAACAGCTACATGGTTTTGCCGTTGAACTAATTGAAAAAGGCTTGGCGTACGTAGATTTTTCCGATCAAGAAACGATGAGAACAATGCGCGGCACATTGACTCAGCCTGGTACTAACAGTCCATATCGCGATACATCGATAGCTGAAAACTTAGCGTTGTTTGCTAAAATGCGCACTGGTGAGTACAAAGAAGGCGAGTGTTGTCTACGTGCCAAAATCGATATGACGTCAAGTTTCATGTGCATGCGTGATCCTGTGTTATATCGTGTGCGTTTTGCGCATCATCATCAAACCGGTGATGCTTGGTGTATTTACCCCATGTATGATTTTACGCATTGTATTTCAGATGCGATTGAAAACATTACGCATTCATTATGTACGCTAGAGTTTCAAGATAACCGTCGTTTATACGATTGGGTATTAGCCAATATTACAATTGCGGTCACCCCACATCAATATGAGTTTTCGCGTTTAAACCTCGAATATACCGTGTTATCTAAACGTAAGTTGATTGATTTAGTTACAGGTAAGCATGTCAGTGGCTGGAGTGATCCTCGAATGCCTACGATTGCTGGATTACGTCGCCGTGGTTATACCGCTGCCTCAATTCGTGAATTCTGTGCTCGTATTGGCGTGACGAAAATGGATAACTTGGTTGAAATGAGTATGCTTGAGTCGGCCATTCGTGACGATCTTAATGTCAATGCGCCACGTGCAATGGCAGTGTTAGATCCTATAAAAGTGGTCATCGAAAACTACCCTGAAGATCAAGTAGAAATCTTAAATGCTCCTAATCATCCAACTGATGAGAGTATGGGTACTCGTGAGGTACCATTTACGCGTGAGATATATATTGAAGCTGAAGATTTCCGCGAAGCAGCCAATAAAAAATTCAAGCGCTTAGTCATCGACAAAGAAGTGCGTTTACGCAACGCATATTTCATCAAAGCGAATCGTTTTGACCAAGATGCTGATGGCAATGTCACGACAGTTTATTGTACTTATGATCCAGATACCTTGGGTAAAGATCCTGCCGATGGTCGAAAAGCTAAAGGCGTGATCCATTGGGTGAGTGCAACACAGGGTGTGCCTGCGGAAATTCGGTTATACGACCGTTTGTTTAATGTGCCAAATCCAGCCGCTGAAGACGATTATTTGCAAGTACTCAACCCAGATAGTTTGATCATCAAACAAGGTGTTGTAGAACCAAGCCTTGCAAGCCTTGAATTAGGCAAGGGTGTTCAGTTTGAGCGTACTGGTTATTTTTGTCGCGACAGTGAAGCAGAAAACTTGACGTTTAACCGCACTGTAGGTCTACGTGACACTTGGACTGGTTAACTATTAATCAAAACCAAGAAGAAGCCCTATTTATGTAGGGCTTTTTTATGTCTGATGGATTACTTTAATATAATAGCGTAAAAGTAGTTACCTATTTAGGCTGACAATCCAGTGATTGACCATTAACGGTAATAGCTTGATCACTCATCAGATAAAGATAAGTAGGCATAATATCTAGCGGTGTTTTGAGTTGCTGTGGGTCTTCAGCTGGAAATGCTTTACCGCGCATATTAGTGCGAGTTGCACCAGGATTAATACAGTTAACTCGGATATGGCTGTTGGCATATTCACTCGCCATAACCTGCATCATTCCTTCGGTGGCAAATTTAGAAATGGAATACGTTCCCCAAAACGCGCGACCTTCGCGACCTACAGAGGAGGTAGTGAAGATGATACTGCCATGTTCAGACTTTTGTAATGCAGGTAAGACACCTTGAGTCATCAAAAATTGCGCTGTTACATTTACTTGCATCACGTCGTTAAATTCAGTGCTAGTGATTTGATTGAACGGGCACAAGTGACCTAATATACTAGCATTGTGTAATATTCCGTCAAGACGGCCATATTGGTCAATTAGCATAGCACCCATATCAGCGTAATGCTTTTCGGTAGCGCCTTGCATATCCAGTGGAATGATCCCAGGTTCAATATAACCTGCAGCGACAATCTCATCATAAACCGCTTCTAGTTTTTTAACGGTTTTACCTAACAAAATGACTTCAGTACCATGCTCAGCAAATGACAATGCGGCTTGACGACCAATACCATCACCTGCACCTGTGATTAAAATAACTTTATTTTGGAGTTCCGTTTTAGATGGTGAAAATAAGTGTGCTTGCAAAATGAAAACCTTTTAACGATAAAAACTTTGAATGAAATATATAACTGAGTATTGTACCTAAAAATATCCCTATCGCATAATTGTTAAGCAAAGTTGAGACTGGGATACAGAATAAGTACTTTCAACTACCTAATTTTATTGGTTTTTACGCTGTGATCCTAAAAAGTCGTTACAAAACATTAACAAAGTTTTGCAAATTGACATCAAAGGCAATAGACTTGTGATATGTTTAACTGGTCTAAGCACTTACTTGGCTAATAATAGTGTTTATTTATTAGCAATTGTGCGCACAAGTTTAATTTCAACGATAGGGTGTATCCGTGTCGTTATAATAGAAAAATAACAACAAATATGAATCTTAGGGAGATACAATGAAAAAATTGTTAATCAGCACCAGCGTTGCTTCGGCTCTAGCCCTTGTTGGCTGTGGTGGCGAAACTATGAGCGATTTACAAGCCGACATTCCACAACAAAAACCATTGTCACGTGTATTATTTGATCCTGCAGCAGGTAACCTCAACATCCCTAACGATTTATTAATGTTACCGGGTGATGATGGTTTTTTCGATTACACACTCAATATACCTGTTGCCGATACAACAGATTTTACTGATCCACAAAACGCCTTAAATGTCCTTGATGGTTGGTCGGTATCACAGCCATTCGTTATTGATGTAGAAACACCTGCTGGGGTTAGCCTTGATGCAAGCTCATTATCAGCAGGTGTGTCTTTATATGAGGCGACGTTAGGTTTAAATCAAGCCGACCCAGACTGTGCTGCAATTGCAGTGCCTTCGGCTGGGTGTAAAGTTGGCAACAAATTAACATTTGGTGTCGATTATGTCGTGTCATTAGCCGATGATAATACAATTGCTTTTGTGCCTTTACAGCCACTTAAGCCAAGTCAAGGTTACATCTTAGTGGTAACTGATGCCTTAAAAGATTCAACAGGGCGTTCGGTACAAGGCTCAACGACTTGGGGATTAGTTAACCAAGATCCTGCGACTGCACCATTAGGGTCAGAGTCACAATTATCCCTACAAGGTTTGATTAATAGTATTGTTGTGTCTTTGAGTCAAGTCGGTCTTGCTCGTGAAAATATTACTTATGCTGCATCCTTTACCACTCAATCTACCACTGTTGTGTTAGAAACAGTCAAAAAAGTGATGGTCGGTGAGTTTGCACAGCGTGCTGCACTTGGTGACCCAACTGCTGCGGCTGCACTACCTGCAATTACGGTTGTCGATGCGCCAGATGCGCCTAATGCAATGGAAGCATTGGGTTTAGTCTCGGCGGAAGCGGTTACTGGTGCGGTTCAATTTGGTATTTCACAGTTACCTGCAGAGGCTGCTGCATTAGCACCGGCGATTCAAGCAGCTGACTTCAGTGCCATGACAACTTGTGGTGGCTTATTAACTGCTGCGGCGGGTGGTTTTGGTAATGCGATTCCACAAGTAAACGATTTTGCTGCAAATGTTGCTAGCGGTGTGTTAGCTGAAGCAGGTCCATTCTGCGCAGCTAAACATGTCCGTGGTTCGATTTCTTTACCGCATTTCTTAGCTATTCCTCGCGCTGATAACCCAACGGCTCCAGTGACTGAGTTTATGACGGCAGCTTGTGATAGTGGTATTGTATTAGCTGGTTTTGCAGCTTTACCTGCAGCGGCTCAAGCAACCTATTCTAGTGGTCCAAATGATGCAACTTGCTCGGCTGTTGGTTTACGTGATTTACGTGATGCCGATGGAAATACCTTAGACCGCGATCGTAATGTCACCCGTTATAGCCCAATTCCTCAGATGAAAGGCGGTAACGAAGGTTATATGACATTAGATGTACAAATCACGGTACCAGATCCAATGGTGATTGCTGCTCTGGGCCAGCCAGGTATGACAATGCCTGATTCAGGTTGGCCTGTTGCGATCCTATATCATGGGATCACACGTCAAAAAGAAGATATGTTAGCGATTACCGCTGCATTATCATTTGCAGGTATTGCAACAGTAGCGATTGATCATCCATTACATGGCTCTCGTGGCTATGACTTAGATGGTGATGGCAATGATGAAATCAATGCAACCACGGTTTCAGCTACACATTACATGAACCTACAAACATTACCTACAGCTAAAGCTAATTTAACTCAGTCAGTATCTGACTTGTTAGGCTTGCGCTTAGGCCTTAATGCGGTCATTGACACTTCAAGTGGCAGTGTTGCGATGCTTGATGCGACAAACGTTTCCGTTATGGGTGTGTCTTTAGGTGGTATTGCTGGGGGGAACTTTGCAGCAGTAGCGAATACATCGATGGGCGGTGATTTGGCTGCATTAGACGGTCTGTTTAGTGTTGCAGCTGCTTCACTAGAATCTCCTGGGGCCGGAACAGCACAATTTTTACTAGAATCACCCAGTTTTGGTCCGTTGATTAAGAGCTTATTATTGTCTCAAGCGAGTCCTGATTTTGCAGCATTGGTTGCTGGTACTTATCCAGCTGGTGCAACTGAAGCGCAAACTTCTGCTTTAGTACAACCTTTCTTAGATGCGTTATCAGATGCACAGTTAGCTTCAGTTAATGCAACCTTTAATCAATTTGCTTTTGCGGCGCAAACCTCGTTAGATGGAGCTGATCCAATCAGTTACGTAAAAACACTAGGCATGAATACACCGACACATGTTATGACAGTTGTGGGTGATGGCGGCACAAACTTACCGGATCAAGTTATTCCAGTAACGACTTCTGCACCTTTAGCGGGTCAAGATGCGTATATTGAACAAGCTGGCTTAATGCAGGTTTCTGCATCTGCGCAATCTACCGAACCTATGTCTGGTTATGTATTGTTTAACGAAGGTGCTCATGGTTCTTCACTGAGTCCTGAATCAAGTGCTGCAGTTACACTAGAAATGCAAACTCAGTCTGCTGCGTTTATTGCTTCAGGTGGTCGTGTTCTTCCAATTACCAACACTACGGTGGTAGACTAGGTATTGCTGAAGTAATCGTGCTTATTAAGGCATAAATGACTAAGTAGTTTCTTATCATTTAAAAAATATAAAGTGTAAAGACCTGTTATCCGTATAACAGGTCTTTTTTGTTAATGATTTGTAAATTGGTCCGCTGTCTAGTAAGTTAAATACTCTAATAAAGGAGTATTAATTTTGCATAATAAAATAACAAAACACCTTACACTTGCTTTAACAACTGCTTCAGTCCTTACTCTTACTGCTTGTGGCTCTGATCCCGTTCAGGTGGTATCACCACCTGCAGCACCGGTTACACCGGTTGTTACTCCAGCACCAGTTATACCTGCATTTGATCCAGATGGTGAATTAAATGCTGATATTCGTTGGACTGATTATGGTGTACCGCATATTACTGCTGACAATGTCGAAAGTATTGCTTATGGCGTAGGCTATGCATTTGCTAAAGATAATATCTGTATTTTAGCCGACCAGATCCTAAAGTATAATTCACAGCGCGCTAAATATTATGGGCCTGATATGGTCCCTGAAAGCGGTGATTCAGAACACTTGATTAATGACTTTGGTTTTTTGAGTGTTGGGATCCGTCAAATTGCAGAAGATAATTTTGCGAGTATGTCTGCTAACACGCGTGCTATGGCCTCTGGTTATACACAAGGGTACAACCAATATTTGGCTGATACAGGAGTGGCTAACATTGATCCTGCTTGTGCTAATCAACCTTGGATACAACCTCTAGAGCAATTAGACATATTTACTTATTCGCTTGGCGTGTCGTTACTGCCAGGTGCTGCGAACTTCTTACCTGCGATGTTTGCTGCGGCGCCTCCGGGCGAATCGTTTTTACCAAGACCAGTTGGCATACCTAAAACGGCGCTGAGTAAAGCACAGGTTGATCCACAAGCCAAACCTCACACGAATAATTTACCGTTTGCGATTAATCCACATTTTTCATTACCAGAGCGTAACCCTCAAGACATGGGGTCGAATGGCTGGGGCTTGGGATCTGATATGACTGAAAATGGAATGGGGATGGTGCTAGGTAATCCACATTTCCCGCATACGGGTAATTTACGCTTTTGGCAATTCCATACCACCATACCTGGTTTCTTAAATGTGATGGGCGGGTCGTTGATGGGGGTACCGGGGGCGGTTAATATCGGTTTCAATGAACACGTTGCATGGACACATACATTCAGTACCGCAGAGCACTTTGTTGTCTATCAACTCAGTTTGGATGACACTGATCCTGCTAATTTGACCCATCTTGTCGATGGCAGTAAACGCACAATATTCAGTAAAGAACTGGAAATCGAAGTGGCAACGGGTCCTGCAAGCTCCATGCGCTTAGCTAAAACGTCTTATCACACTAACTATGGTCCAATGATAGTCGTACCTGGGAGTTTTGGTTGGGATAGTGCGCAAGCATTTGCCATCAAAGATGCTAACTTACCCAATTTTGATGTGGTTGATCATTGGTTTGCTATGAATCTATCGACTAGCATGGATGAGTTTAAACAAGCATTCAAAGATTATGATGGGGTTATTTTTAATAATACAATGGCTGCGTCTAAGTCTGGTGAAGTCTTTTACATTGATGATTCTACTGTACCAGGGTTAACCGATACCGCAATAAATGCATTAACTACTAACCCATTGTTAATTGGCACGAAACAAGCAGCTGGATTTACTGTGTTACCGGGTTTTATTTCGCAGATGGATTTTGTTGCTCCTGTTGCTTATGACGATGCACCTAAATATGAAGGAACGGATTATGTGCAAAATTCCAATGATAGTTTTTGGTTAACTAACCTAGCGAATCCTATTACTGGTGTATCGCCATTATTTGGTCAGGTTGGTAACGAACAGTCGTTGCGTTCTCGTATGGCTCATCAATTACTTGCTGGTGCAAGCGGCAGCGATGGCCTATTTTCACCCACTGAGGTCGAAGAGGCACTATTGGAAAATGATAGTTATCTAGCTAATGCAATATTAACGGATTTGTTGAGCGCGTGTCAGGCTCAAGAATCAACACCTGTCGATGTTAATGGTGTAGCCGTAGATATTAGCGGTGGATGCGCAGCGTTAGCGATGTTTGATGGAAAAATGAATCTTGATAGCACAGGTGCACATGTATTTCGTGAATTTGCTTTTGCGAGTCGGGGGAATATTCAGTGGCAGAATGCATTTGATGCAACGGATCCTGCGAATACACCTAATACCTTAATTGCGAATGCTGTGACGCTACAACAGTTTGCTCAAGCGGTACTCAATGTGCAAGCAGCTGGTATAGCCTTGGATGCAACCCTAGGTGAAGTTCAATTTGTGGAGCGCAGCACTGCTGATGGTCTTGCGTCAGGGGTTAAGTATCCTTGGGGTGGCGCACATAACGTCGAAGGAGGCTTTAATGTATTTGATACTGATATTGGTAATAATGGAACATTATTACCTCGTCACGAATACGTTACTTTACCTAATACACGTTTAAGTGCTGAAGGAGCGGGCTACCATATAACGTATGGTAGTAGTTGGATGATGGTGGTTAATTTCACTGAAGACGGTCCCGAAGCTCGCGGGCTGTTGAGTTATTCTCAATCTCATGTAATTGGCGATGATTCAAACCTCGATCAAACATTACTGTATTCACAAATGCCACAGTTTAGACCATTTAGGTTTACTGAGGCTGATATTGAAGCAAATAAAGTAATGGAGGTAGCTATTTCAACTGCGAAGGCTGCAATGAACTAGAGACAAAAGTCTGAAATTATTAGTTAATAAAGAGCCTTAGGGCTCTTTTTTTTGCTATTATCTCGCATTCAACTTGTGACATTATTTTAAGAGGATAAGTGGTTGGAATTTATATTTGAATACGGATTATTTGTAGCCAAAGCCATTACGGTGGTGTTGGCCATTATTGCAGTGTTACTTGCTTTCGTAGCTATCGCGATGAAACAAAAAGGACAGGTAAGTGGTAAAGGTCAATTAGAGATCCATTCTATTTCGGATGCGTTAGAGGATGTGACCGATTACGCCGAAAAAATGCTTTTAAGCGACACACAGCTTAAGCAGTTTATGAAAGATAAAAAAGCAGCGGATAAAGCGAAACAAAAAGCTGAAAAAGAGGCAGCTAAACGCGCAGCCAAAAACAAAAAACAATCAGATAAAATGGGGTCAGAGCCGAATTTATCAAATGAGTCAGCAACCAATGCAACTCATGAGGCGACAACTCAAGAGAAGGCAAGATTATTCGTTATCAATTTCCACGGTTCGGTCGATGCCCATGAAGTGGCAAATTTACGTGAAGAAATAACCGCTATTTTGTTAGCTGCTGAAAAAAATGATGAAGTATTGGTTAACTTAGAGTCGGGTGGTGGGGTTGTACATGGGTATGGACTTGCGGCTTCACAACTACAACGCATAAAAGCCAAAGGGTTAAAGCTTACCATTTGTGTCGATAAAGTTGCCGCTAGTGGTGGCTATATGATGGCGTGTGTTGCTGATCGTTTAATTTGTGCTAACTTTGCCATTATTGGCTCAATCGGTGTGATTGCACAAATGCCTAACTTTAATAAACTATTAAAGAAAAACGATATTGATTTTGAACAACATACCGCAGGTGATTATAAACGCACCTTAACGGTGTTTGGTGAAAATAATGATGAAGGGCGTGCTAAATTTAAGGCTGAGCTTGAAGAAGTCCATGTCATGTTTAAGGATTTTGTAAATACGAATCGTCCAAGTTTAGATATTGGCAAGGTCGCAACTGGTGAGTATTGGTTTGGTCTGCAAGCAAAAGAGTTAGGTTTAGTCGATGAGCTTGCTACTTCTGACGATATTATTCTGGAGTTAAACAAAACTCATGAGATATTCAGTGTGAAGTACTCAGAAAAGAAAAACGTAATGGAAAAATTAGGATTCGCAGCCGAAAACACCTTGTTTAGAGCTTATAATCGTATATTTAACCAAAGCCAAACCCCGATTAGTTAATAGCGAAATCAACATTCTCAACAGTCAATAAAATACTAAAAAGCGGGTTCTGCGTATATAAATACTAAATACGCCGACACTCGCTTTTTTTATGCATTGAAAAGTTTAAGTTAATAACTAGCGTGGTGGACGCGCATTATGCAATGGTGCCAATACCGTCTCTTGCCAGAAGTTTTTCACTGAAAATCCATTTCCAGATTTAGCTGTTTTAGTTTTTTTAGCTGCTGCTGGTTTTTTAGCTTTAGCAGCTGGCGTCGCTGTTGGAGCTGACGCCGGAGTAGTGCTTGCACTACCAGTTAGCTCAGCTGTCATTTCGGCAATTGCTGCTAAACGTATATTTTTTCCACCATCAACACTGTACCAGCCACCTTTAGCTTCAATTTCTGGTGCTTTACCGTTTGCGGCAGTGTAGGCGAGAGTGAATTGTTCAATGGTTTGGTCTTTATCTAGTTTGCTCATAATGTGTATGAAACCCTAAGTTAGTGTTAATATAGAGCATTATTTATATCGTTTTTTTAAAATAAAGTCTATTTGACGTAAAGTAAGGCTAGTCTGTATGCATAATTTCGAACTTGAAAAATCCCTGAACACCCTATTAAAGAGTGATTCTATTACTGATTATTGCCCAAACGGCTTGCAAGTCCAAGGACGTCAAAATGTACAAAAAGTAATCACAGGGGTGACTGCATCACTGGCGTTAATTGAACAAGCGATTGCTCATAATGCCGATGCGATTATTGTGCATCATGGTTATTTTTGGAAAGGCGAAAACCAAACTATTTGTCATATGAAACAACAACGTATAAAAGCGTTATTAACACATGATATCAACTTATACGCTTATCATTTACCGTTAGATGTCCATCCGACCTTAGGTAATAATGCGCAATTAGCCGCCCGTCTAGGGATCAATAATGTCAGTGCATTGAATGTAAAACCTGAAGGTGTATTAATGCGTGGTGAATTTGAACACGCTATCCCAGCACAAGAGTTAGTCTCCCGTGTAGAGCACAACTTAAATCGTTCACCATTGGTGTTAGGTAACGGCTTTACTTCAACCAATGACGATGCAACACAAGCACAAGCACAATCACAGACCAACCAACCAAACTCGCAACCACGTTTAATTAAACATCTTGCATGGTGCACAGGCGGCGGGCAAGGATATTTAGAAGCCGCAGCTCAAGCTGGTGTGGATGCCTTTATTACGGGTGAAGCGTCAGAGCAAACAACCCACATTGCACATGAATATGACGTGATGTTTATTGGCGCGGGTCATCATGCGACTGAACGTTATGGTGTTCAAGCGTTAGGTGAACATATCCAATCTCAGTGGGATCTAGATGTGTCATTTATTGACCTGTCGAACCCCGTTTAAACGCTAAAAGGTTGGTATTTTGAGTCATTCGCAGCAGAGCGCTACAAACACAAAAACAAACACAAATGAATCTACTTTCACAGCAACGAGTGATCATGGCTTTGATGGGATCAGTGATAAATTTGCGCGAAACATTTATGGCACAACGAAAGGGACGTTACGTCATACATTACTATGCCATCACCTACAGCAACTTGGGATTTTGCCTGAGCCTCATTCTAAAAACACCCTGCGCGTACTTGATGCTGGATGTGGCCTAGGTCAAATGTCGACAGAGTTCGCTAAAGTAGGCTATCAAGTAGATGCAATCGATGTCTCTGGTGATTCAATTGAGTCCGCTCGGCAACAAGCTTTACAAGATAACGTCGAAATTAATTATCGTGTCGGTCAACTACAAGATGTTACCGGTAAATACGATATTATTATCAATCATGCGGTATTGGAATGGCTTAGCGAGCCTTTTGTCGCGATTGATTTATTAATCGAACGATTGGAGCCTAATGGGTATTTATCGCTGAGTTTCTTTAATAAAGATGCGTTGACCTTTGGTAACTTACTTTATGGTAATTTTGACTATGTCAAAAAAGGCCTGAAAGTAAAAAAGAAAGTACGCCTAAATCCTCAACAACCATTAAGTGTTCAGCCAGTATTAACTTACTTACAAGAAAAATCAGATGTAAAGGTTATACATGAAGCAGGGATCCGCTGTATTCATGATTATATGCGTAATATAGAACATCAGACTATGCATTATTCAGCGTTAGTGGAAGCTGAAAAAAAATACTCAACCCAGCCACCGTATAAATGGCTAGGCAAGTATTTTCATATCGTAATACAAAAGCGGTAGTGGTTAAAACTATAAAAGCTTTGCGATATCTTTTGCGATAACTTCAGGTTTAGTGGTCGGTGCGTAGCGTTTAATCACTTCACCTTCTTGATTAACCAAAAATTTAGTGAAGTTCCATTTGATCCCTTCGCTGCCAAATATCCCCTTGGCTGAGGATTTCATTACTTTATAAATTGGTGCGGCATTATCGCCATTCACTTCTATTTTAGAAAATAGGGGGAAATCGACACTGAATCTAGTTGTACAAAAATCAACAATTTCTGCATCACTGCCTGGCTCTTGTTTACCAAATTGATCACAAGGAAATGCCAAAACAGAGAAACCTTTATCTGCAAAGTCATCCTGTAATTTTTGTAGACCGTCATATTGAGGGGTAAAACCACATTTGCTTGCAGTGTTTACAATTAACAATACTTTTCCTTTATACTCAGAAAATGCTTGGTCTTGTCCATTTGCCAGAGGCATTGAAAAGTCATAAATGTTGTTCATTATTCTTCCTTTATTATTTTTGCTAGTATGGAATCTATAGTCGATTGTTTTATTTATTTAAAACAAAGTATAAGGTTACTACGTATTTAAGTGTGAAGTAGATTTTTACAAGGGTCATTATGTTAAAAAATGTTACATTCTTAGGATTAGGCGTCATGGGTTTTCCGATGGCGGGTTACTTAGCTAAAGCAGGCTTTACTACCTGTGTATATAATCGCACTGCTGCAAAATCTAAAGATTGGCTTGAACAACAACGCGCTTCGGTCGATGGGGCTAATTTAACCATTGCCGCTACACCTGCGTTAGCTGTAGCTGATGCGCAAATAGTGTGTATGTGTTTGGGCAATGACGATGATGTACGCAGTGTGGTCTATGGCGTTGATGGCGTGCTGGATAGCATGCCTGCTGGCGGAATACTTATTGACCATACTACGGGCTCACAAACATTAGCGATTGAGTTAGCCCAAGCTTGTCATGAACGTAACATTGGGTTTATTGATGCGCCAGTATCAGGCGGACAAGCTGGTGCCGAAAATGGTCAATTAACCATTATGTGTGGTGCCAACGCTGCTGATTATGATCGTGCTAAGAATGTGTTAGATGTGTATAGCAGACATCATCAACGTTTAGGCGATGTCGGAGCAGGGCAACTGGCCAAAATGATGAATCAAATTTGTATTGCGGGCATTGTTCAAGGTTTATCTGAAGCGTTACATTTTGGTGAATGTGCAGGGTTAGATCGCCATGCAGTGATTGATGTTATATCAAAAGGTGCTGCACAATCATGGCAAATGGAAAATCGTGCTCAAAGCATGATTGATAGTGAATATGAATTTGGTTTTGCAGTAGATTGGATGCGAAAAGATCTGGGCATTGCCTTAGATGCTGCGAGAAAAAACGGTGCGAGTTTGCCTCTAACCGCTTTAGTCGACCAGTTTTATGCGGACGTGCAACAAGCCGGAGGCGGCCGTTGGGACACCTCCAGTTTATTGACTCGTTTAACGGTTAGTAAGCCATAATGTTTGATACGGCGCCAAGATTAACGTTTGTTGATCTTGTGCCAGTACTAAATCAGAGAGTAAATCAGACCAAGTTTGTGTACTAATGAGATTAACATCACTGATGCGTACAGTTTGCTCTTCTTTACTGATGTTCGTTATGCAAAAAACACTTTGAGCACGATCCATACTTTGGCGCCAATAACCAAAACACGCACCACCGAGTTGTAACGTAAATTGTGTCGCATTGGGATGAAATGCCGATTGTTGTTGACGAATGTTGATCAGCGACTTCATTTTATCCAAAATGATATAGTGCAATGAGTTTTCGTTTTTCAATACGGTATCGAGTTTGCTATATTCCCAGCGATGGCGGTTGATTGAGCGGTTTTGTCCGGTGTTGGTGACTCGCTCAATATCGTTCATTGTACCTAACAAACTATGGATATAAATACCCGGTATGCCCTCTAAGCCAAGCATAATGGTATGCGCACAGATAAAACGCGCGATTTGCCACTCATCTTCACCTGCATGCGTTCCTCTGCAAGCGTCAATCAATGCAATGTTAATTTCGTAAGGAGACTGGGTACCATCGGCTGCAGTGCGCCATGAAATTTTGCCATTGAAGTCTTGCATAGTTGCAACTAACTCATCAATGGTTTCATGCGACAATAAACCTTCAGCAGGGCGCAAACCAATACCATCATGTGAAGCGATAAAGTTAAAATATGCAGTGCCGTTTTGCGCAGGAGGCATACTCATCAGCCATTGTGTTAATGCTGACGAATCTTGTGATACTAAGGTGTTAATGAGGAGTGGAGGTAAACTAAAGTTATAAATTGCATGCGCTTCATTAGCGTTACCAAAGTAACTCAAGTTTTCCTGATTAGGTATGTTGGTTTCGGTAATGATGATGGCTTTAGGCGACTTATGCTCAATCAAAAGACGGTATAATTTAATGATTTCATGTGTTTTGACCAAATTGATACATGATGTCCCTAAGGTTTTCCATAAAAATGCGACCGCATCAAGGCGAAACAATGACGCCCCATTTTCAAGATACAAGTTTATGATCCGCGCAAATTCAATCAACACGTTAGGGTTAGTAAAGTCAAAATCGACTTGGTCATGTGAAAAGGTACACCACACATGCTGCAGTCCATGTGCTGTCTCTGTTGGTTTAAGTAATGGGCTAACACGAGGCCTTGTGACCATACTGATATCGTCATCGGGCTGAGCGGTCATGAAAAAATCATGTCCTTTGCCTGTTCCGGCAATAAAGTTAGTAAACCACTGGCTGCGTGCAGAGCAATGATTGATTACCAAATCAAACATCAAATTGTATTCACGACTAAGTTGATTAATATCACGCCAATTACCATGAGCGGGGTTTACTGTTGAATAGTCAATAACTGAAAAACCATCGTCAGAACTATAGGGATAAAACGGCAATAAATGCACATCCGTCACTACATCGCTCAAATGAGTATTTAAAAAGTGGTGTAATACTTGTAAGGGCGGGTGCGTCTCATCAAAAATACTATCGGCATAACTGATCATCATTATGCGGGTTTCATCCCAATGGTTTTGGTGAGCACGCGGTTCAAATTGTTGCTGTAATCCATCGAGTGCTAATGCGCTAATCAACGCATTGGCAACTTGGCCAAGGTCGTTGTTAAAATCTTGTGCTAGAGCAGGGTGTGTCACATCGTCATAAATATTGTGTAAGTAATACATAATATCATCACGTAATTGTGTCCCACGGTCGATGTTGTTCATATTATTTTCCTTGCATTAAATCTTGATGATCAGCCTCTACTGCGGCTTCGAGCTGTTCAAAAATGTCAGGAATGGCACTGATTACTCGGTTCCAACTGGGTATAAATGGCGTTTCCATCGGATTATCAAGGAATGATTGACCTGCTTTCATAATATTTTGTGCAAACAGCTCAACGGCTTTTTCTTCTTCATGAATATCTAGTGTTAAGCCGTTCATGATGGCATCGTTGCGGTATGTTTCAACAAAGTCCAAAGCGATCCGATAGTATGTAGCTTTGATTGAGCGGAACATTTCTGTACTAAAGGTATTACCTTGAGTCGCTAGTTTTCGAAACAGCGCTTTGGTGATATCAATCGACATTTTAGATAAACCACCATGCTCATTGTCATAGGAGAGGTCTTGATGTTTATGGTCATAGACTTTCGCAATATCTGCTTGGCATAAACGATTGTGCGAATAATTACGGTGCATTTCAGATAACACACCAATCTCTAAGCCCCAATCACTTGGAATACGAATATCGTTTAGTACATCGCGACGAAATGAAAACTCACCCGCTAATGGGTAGCGAAATGAATCCATAAATTCAATGTATTCGTTATCGCCTAATGTGCGCTTTAACGCGCGTAACAGTGGGGTAACTAATAAACGTGATACGCGACCGTTGATTTTGCCATCAGCAATACGTGCATAAAATCCTTTACAGAACTCGTAGTTGAACTGCGGGTTGGCAACGGGATAAATCAGTCGAGCAAGTAACGAGCGATCATAAGTTAAGATATCACAATCATGTAGAGCAACCGACTCCACTTTGTTCGCTGCTAAGGTATAACCCATGCAATACCAAACGTTACGTCCTTTGCCTAGCTCTTTTGGCGCTAAGCCAAGAGCTTGTAATTTAGCATCGAGTGCTTGTAAACGAGGGCCATCATTCCACAGGATCCGGGTGTGTTGTGGCAAGCGACTAAAAAACTCACCAGCATGTTTAAACTGTGCTTTATCCGCTCTATCTAGGCCGATAACAATTTGCGATAAATAGGGCACTTTGGCAATTTCATCAATGATATTCGGTAGTGCTTCACCTTCCAACTCAGAAAATAATGAAGGTAAGATTAGACCCATTGGACGTTGTTTAGAAAACTTAGTTAATTCTGCTTCTATGGCAGTAATTGGGCGCTCATCTAAGTTGTGTAATGTCGTGATAACGCCATTTTGATAAAAATCAGCCATGTTGAATTTCCTCTGTTATTTTTAGAATATAGGTAGTGATGTATTCGTTCCATCCAGCAGGACCATCTAATTTGGTTTGATAGGCCGGAGATGCTGTTGCACGCGTCAAAAGTGGAAATGGATGGGTTGGTGAACGGACTTGGCAGGCAAAATCTGCTTGCTCCAACATCGATATGTCGTTGGGACCATCGCCTAGAGCGATAGACAAAAACTCTTTACCTGTAAAATGTCGTTGATACTGTTCGACTAACCACTTCATCGCTAGCGCTTTATCACTCTCACCTGTGATATGAATGAAGCGACCACCAGAAATCGGATAAGCGCCTAGCTCAGTTGCACGGGTAATAAACGCTTGGCGTCGCTCAGAGCAACCTAGCCATAATATAGGCTCACCATATTCGCGTTGCTTGGATAATTTGGCTGCGGGGAAGGTCAGACCCGTAGCAGCCGTTAGTGCCAATGTTGTCATGGCCTCAAAATGGGTAAATTCACCATGAAACTCATTATTTAGTTGTTCTACTATGCCTAGCCATTTGGCTCGTTTGGGTGCTAAGGAATAACACCAAAAGTCGCCTTTATCTTCACATTGATCTTTGAGTGATAAAGGAATATGTTTAGGGATATATACCGCTGCACCATTTTCTACAATAAACGGCCCATCAAGATTGAGTTGTTTGCGGATCACAACTAACTCTGCAAACGTTTTACTTGTGGTAGGAATAATTGGGATCTCAAGTTCATGACAGTAATTTAGCGCTTGATATGCTGCGACACTTGAATAAGTATAATGATCCATTAACGTTCCATCGAGATCAGTGAAGATCAAGGGCAGTGCTTGCTGGGTGATAAAACTCACTCGATTACGTTGCACAGAAGTAATCTGACGTTGTGTGTTAAGTGTAAAAACCACATCAGATAGTTGTGGTAAAACGTCAATAGCGTGCTCAGTTAAACGTTGATAGTGTTCGATAAAATTAGCAATGTCTTTTTTACTCATAATTTTTAAATTATGTTCAGTCTTATCACTATGACGTTGCGCCAGCTTTTGTTCTTGTTCCAAACGCCATACGTGCACAACTGAAAATGAAGGCGCTTTGAGCATTATTTTATAATGAAAACGTTGAAATAAACTTTGATACTCACCTAAAGCGCGGTTGACAAAACGGCGCCAGATTAAATCACGATCGTGATGCTGCTCGAGTTGATTAATCGCAGGTGTCAGCATTTCATCTAATTGTGGCGGGATCTGCATACACCAGCCTTCAATGATCACAATATCGACTTTCCCTATAATTTCCTGCCATTGCTCACGTGGATATGGATTATCTGTGGCTTTATTAAACTTTGGAATACGACATTGCTGACCCAAACTAAGTGCGTTCATCACTGATTGCCACAACTTAATATTATGGGTCCCTGGGACACCTCGAGTTTTTAGTAATGGATGTACCGAATTGGCTAGTTGTAAACGTGTATGCTGGTCGTAATAAAAATCATCAATAGACATGACAACAACACGTTTTTGATGTTGTTGCGTTAAGGTGTATTGTAAATAGCTTGCGAGGGTAGTTTTACCCGATCCTTGAGAGCCATTAATACTGACAAATAAAGGGGTTGCACTATTAGTGTGCTTGATCAAATCGGTAATTATAGGGTTGAACCATTGTAGTGCAGATTCAATATACGAGTGGGGAAGCTGGTGCTCCGCTAAAAATGCGTCATACATAGTGATTGCATACATCTTGTCGATAATTCATATATATCTATACACAAGATGTATGCCAATAATTGTAAGAGCTTACAATTGGGGTGATTATTTACGGTTAGCGATGAAAGTAGCACGTGTCGGCGCGGGATAACCCTCAATCGTTAAGTTAGGATCGCTAGGATCAAGGAAATCCGCTAAAGACTGTCCTTCAATCCATTCAGTCTTGCGCTGTTCATTCGTACTAGTTTGATCAACATCGACGACTCGTATATTGGTAAATCCCACCTTTTTTAACCACAAGGTTAATGCTTTAACACTCGGTAAATACCAGATATTACTCATTTGCGCATATCTGTCACTAGGGACTAACACTGTTTGTTCACACCCTGGTACAACTAATGTTTCTAATACTAGTTCACCACCTGATACGAGCTGGTCTTTGAGTTGTTGTAAAAACAAAATAGGATCACGGCGATGATAGAACACTCCCATCGAAAACACCGTATCAAAGCCATGGCTCACAGGCAGATCTTCAATACCCAGAGGTATAAAATAGACAGGCTCTAGAGGTAAATAACGTTTTAAAATCAAAAATTGATTGAAAAATAATTCCGTCGGATCGACACCAATAACGCATTTTGCTTCCTGTTCAAGCATACGCCACAGGTGATAACCACTGCCACAACCGACATCTAACACTTTGCGCCCTGAAAGAGGTGAGATATGAGGCGCGATACGATCCCATTTGAAATCAGAACGCCATTCAGTATCAATAGCGACACCAAAAATGTTGTAAGGCCCTTTGCGCCAGGGTTTAAACTGTTGTAACAAGCCATTAAATACTTTTTGTTCGTATTCCGTAATCGCTGGTTGATTGAGTGTAACAGTCTGTCCTAACGAAAATGAATGCGTCGATATCTTGGGTAACTTATCGATGAGTTTTTGCCATTTAGTGGCATTGCCATGACGCGCTGCATTTTCCCAGTCACCTAAACGGGCAGGGAGGTCGTAATGCCATTGCTCTAAACCTAGCTTGCCTAAATTAGATAAAAACTCACTAAAATGATAATGCATAACAATTCCTTATTTAACGGCAACCAACGACATGAAATTAAAACAGCTAAACCAAGGAATGATATGCGCAAAACCCGCAGAATCTAAACGAGAAGTATGTGTACTCATTGTATCTGTCAGCATGACTTTTTCTAGAGCGGTGCGTTTTTGGCTGATTTCTAAATCGCTATAACCATTATCACCTTTAAATTGATGGTGTAAATCGACGAGTAATTCGTTACCTATTACATCTTCATGTGTGAATTTTTCGGATAAAATTAACACTCCACCAGGTAACAAGGCGTCATAAATACGCTGGATCATAGCTTGACGTTCGTGAGGTGCTAAAAACTGTAAGGTGAAGTTCATTAAAATGACGCTGCTAGGTTGATACGCATAATTGGTTATATCCGCACATTCAATTTTAATTGGGCAAGGGTGATGATATTGACTCACAAATTGTTGGCATTGTTTAACCATTGCAGGTGAATTATCAATCCCGACAATTTGGCAGTTATTTGCTGCAACATGTTTGGCCATACTTAACGTTGCTGTTCCTGTTGCACAACCTAAGTCATAAATTGTCGAATCAGCTTGGCAATATTGACGTGCTAAACGACCAATATTTTCAATCATTAAAGGATAGCCAGGGATAGAGCGAGCGATCATATCGGGAAATACCGCCGCAACGTTTTCATCAAACGAAAAATCAGCAATTTTATTGAGATGGGTAGAAAATAACTTGTCTATTTGAGGCATATTAACCTATCATTGAGTTTAGGATTATTTGTATTATATTTACATTTAGTGATATATTTTACCATCAGCAAATAAATGAAACCACTGGACGTAAAGAATATGAGCACGTTTTTAATCGCAGATGATCATCCTCTTTTTCGAGAGGCATTACAAGCGGGTCTCAGCCCTTTTTTTGACGATTTAGAGATTATTGAAGCTGACTGTTTATCCACCACCCTTAAAGCGATTAAAAATCACCCTAAGATTAATTTAATTTTACTTGATTTAAGCATGCCGGGTTCTGACAACTACTATGGGCTTACTTCAGTCATAGAAAAGTCACCGAATACGCCGGTCATCGTTGTAACTGCGAGTGATAGTGAAGAAAGTGTTAATATTGCGATGCATTATGGTGCGCGTGGTTATATCCCTAAAACCTATAATTCGAGAAAAATGGCACACGCCATAATGACGGTATTAGACGGTGGTAAGTTCATTCCCGAGAAGTACATTGATAAAATTGGCATTAATGATCCAGAACTAATCACTTCGATTGAACTGGTTAAAGGATTAACGCCAAAGCAACTTCGAGTGCTTAAGTGTCTGAAAGAAGGTAAGATGAATAAACAGATTGCAGATGAATTATTTGTCACTGAAGCAACAGTCAAAGCTCATATCAGCGCAATTTTCAAAAAATTCAATGACACATCACGCACTCAGGTAGTATTACTAATAGATAATATTGATTTAACTGAGTAAATTAGTGTACGTGTTACAATGCTTTGTGTACACGCAACTTAATATCACCTTGAACTGCACCATCTTTAAATTGTTGCAAGCGCACCAATTGATAATTCAAACTAGGCGCAAACCATGCAAAGGTTTGTCTTGTAGATGATTCACGATTAATGACTACTTTAATCGTTTCTAACACACCAATAGGTAATGCTTGCGATTCGGTATTAACAACTTGCATACTGTAATTGCGAGCCTGACCTCGAGAATTGACAAATTGATACGAGAACTGAGTTTTACCCATAGCCAATTGGTAAGGTACGTCTATTCTGAAAAGTTGGTTATCTACATAGCCGTTTAACGGAAACACCACTTTTTTATCAACTGGAACCGATGTGAAAAATTGATTTTTAGCTTGATCAAACGTAACACTTAAGCCTTTATCTGATCCGGTTCCGGTACGTTCATAAACATAAGTAATTGGGGTTAATGCCAACTGCTCGGCTAAATCATTGGGTTGAAACAAGTAGCGCGTTGTTTCGGTGCGTTTATCAGTTAGAAAATATTTAGAAATTTTTGATTCGTATTCTAACTGCCATAATTTATTCGGTAGTTGGGTAAAGCGAAGGAGGGCATAACCGACAGGATTAGTATCACCATCATAATACGCTTCAAATTGAGATTCGAAAGGTGCTAGCTGATACGTATTTTGCGTTATTGCTTGGGCGTTAGATGCTGTAGAAAGCAGCCCTGAAGAAAAGCTTACAAATAGAGTGAAACACCATATTGCTATGGTGCTATTCACATTAGTTGCGCCGCTATTCTTCGTGTGCAAAGCCGTTGTTTCCTAATACTTGTTGGTCCATATAAGCTCGTCCATCATTCATAATTAGACGATTTTGAATGAACCAACGTACCACTAATGGATAAATTTGATGTTCTTGTACTTGAACTCGTTGGGCAATGTCATCGGCACTATCTTCAGGAAAAATAGGCACTTTGGCTTGCAAAATAACCGGGCCACCATCGAGTTCAGGTGTCACAAAATGCACCGATACACCGTGTTCTTTATCGCCATTGTCTATGGCTCGCTGATGTGTATTTAAACCTTTATATTTAGGTAATAGTGAAGGGTGTATATTAATCAAACGACCTAAATACTGATTAACAAACTCATCACTTAAAATACGCATGAAACCAGCCAATACAATCAGATCCGGTTGATATTCTTCAATCGTTGCAATTAGCTGTTTATCATAGGCTGCACGATCTGTTGCAGCCGCTAAGCTATCTACACATATATTAGGTATGTCGGCATCTTTTGCACGTTCTAAACCATATGCATCGGGTTTGTTTGAAATAACACAAACAATTTGTGCTGCATCTTGCGAACGATGGACCTGATCTATAATTGTTTGAAGATTACTACCTGATCCTGAGATCATTACCACAATGCGTTTCATATTATTTATCAGTCCTACGCCATTACTACAGATTCAGAACCTGATTTTTCAGCAATATTACCGATAACCCAAGCTGCTTCACCCGCATTTTGTAAAATTTGTAATGCGTTAGCCACTTGATCTTGTGGTAATGCAATCATAAGACCAACACCACAGTTAAAAGTTCGATACATTTCGTGTTCGGTCACATTACCTTGTTCTTGCAACCAAGTGAAAATCTCCGGCCACTGCCAGGATGATTTATCAATATTTGCTTGCATGTTGTCAGGTAAAACGCGTGGGATATTCTCCCAAAAACCGCCACCTGTGATATGCGAAATAGCATTGACTTTGACTGTTTCTAACAAGGTCAAAACGGATTTAACGTAAATACGGGTAGGGGTTAGCAATTGTTCTTGAATCGAACTATCACCTAATGGTGCACTAATATCCGCTTCGCTAACTTCGATGATTTTACGAATTAATGAAAAACCATTTGAATGTGGGCCGGAAGAGCCTAATGCGATAAGTGCATCACCAGCAGCGACTTGTGAGCCGTCAATAGCATCTTCAGCTTCAACTACACCAACACAAAATCCAGCAACATCGTAATCAGAACCATGGTACATGCCAGGCATTTCTGCAGTTTCACCGCCAATTAAGGCACAACCTGATAACTCACAACCTTTACCAATACCGCTAACAACTTCTACTGCTACATCAACATCAAGTTTGCCAGTTGCATAATAATCTAAAAAGAATAATGGCTCTGCACCTTGAACGATCAAGTCATTGACGCACATAGCAACCAAGTCAATACCAATACCATCATGTTGATTACAATCCATTGCTAAGCGCAATTTAGTACCAACACCGTCAGTCCCAGAGACTAACAACGGATTTTTGTACTTGGTAGGTAGTGAACACAGTGCACCAAAACCACCTAAACCACCTTTTACTTCAGGGCGGTGAGTGCGTTTAGTTACTGATTTGATACGTTCAACAAGTTCATTACCCGCATCGATGTCGACGCCGGAGTCTTTATAGCTTAAGGATTGAGTAGATTTGGTCACAGATATTCTCGAAAATAGTTGATTAGCTTGTTCTGCTTTCAAGACAGCAGAAAATTAACATTAATTCCATATAATAGATGTATTATACTTTGATTTACCGCACAATATCACTATATAAGTGTAAAGAATTTTTTATAAATAAGGTGTGTTGCTATTTTGTATATGTTTCCGCGTTCCCATCTTGTTCGTTTGGCGAGTTTATTGGTACTGATATGTAGTTGCTTTTCTGTACAATCAGCCACAATTAACGATCTCAATAAAGCCTATGTGTCGCTGCAGGCGCAAGATAATCGATCGCAACAAGCTGCGTTGCGTCAGGCTTTAGCTAAAGTCCTGGTTAAATTGTCTGGCAGTGATTCAGTAATTAAACACGAACAGTTTCGCTCATTATCTGAAAATGTGATGCAATATGTCACGTCAACACAGTTTGTTGAAGGCGATAATGAGCAATTGTTGGTTATTTTTAACCAAGATAAACTCGAAAAATGGGTTAAGCGTAACGGATTACCTCTATGGGGTGCACAGCGTCCAGAAGCATTGTTATGGTTTATTGAGCAAAATAATAACCAGCGTTTTCGCACGGTATTATCCGATGGAGAGAATAACGATACACTATCGTTACTAAATGATGCGGCGTTTAATCGAGGTGTTGAGTTTATTTTACCTATAATGGATATTGTTGATATCATTACAGTATCTGAAATTGATATTTGGGGACAGTTCATTGATACATTGCATATGGGAGCACAACGCTATAACACTCCCTATACTGTTAGTGTGAAGCTGCAACAATTGTCAGATAATACTTGGCAATTGGATTATTTTGTAAAATCCAACAATGAGCTAGAATTACACCAGATTTCAGATTCAAGCAAAGCCAAGGTTATAAACCAATTTGTGGTTCAATACGCCGAGCGGCAAGCGTCTCGCTATGCGTTGGATACGTTTAGATTTGTAGAAAACACGCAAATCCAGCAACAGATCACAATAAATAATGTGTTAGATATTGTCGCACTATCGCAAATTGAAGCTTATTTAACGTTATTATCTATTGTAGAGAATGCGCTATTGTTAGAGCAGCGTGGAACGACGAGTACGTTTAATGTGAAGTTGTTAGGCCAACCACAACAATTACACCAAGTATTACTGCAGGGCAATCAAGTCGTCGGAATCACAGATCCTGAGGATGAATTAAACACTCGTTTATTCGAGTATTATTGGCGTTAATATGCAACTACCATTACCTATTGAATTACCCAGTTACCAAACGCTAGATAATTTTTACTTTGAAGACAACGAATTACTGCACGATGCATTAGTCAATTTGACGGTACATGCAGAGCAACCACATACACAATTATTATTGATCCACGGCGGTTCGCATTCAGGTAAAACCCACCTAGCGACTGCGTTATATCATAGTGCTTTGCAACAAAAACTGTCAGTTTGTTATCTCGATATGGCCGAGCTGTTTGCCCCTGAGATCCTCAGTGTCTATAACGCGATGCAAGGAGATGAAAATGCGGAGTCCATTTATATGGAGTTGTTGGCAAATTATGATCAACATGAGCTGTTAATTGTTGAAAATATACATATTGTTGCTGACCAAATCTCATTACAAATAGCGTTGTTTGATTTAATTAATCGTTGCATTGAGTCTAAAGCGTCTATGTTATTGACCAGTGCGTTAGGCCCAACTAACAATGAGTTTGAGCTACCTGATTTGCGCTCCCGCTTAACTTGGGGGCAAGTGTATCAGTTAGAAGGACTTAGTGATGCCGGTTTAGAAAAAGTCGTGACAGACTATGTTGCGATGAAAGGGTTGAACATGCAAGCTGCTGCGATCAACTACTTATTGAAGTTTACGGTTAGGGATATTGCTCATATACAAACGGTGTTGGGCAAACTTGATCAGCTTGCATTATCCGAACAAAAAGCTATTACCATTCCCTTGATCAAAAAAGCGCTAAGAATTTAATTCACTAGCGCTTATTTGGATTTTGATTACTTTTCTGTTGAAAGTAAATCTTTGTGCTTGTGGACATCCGGAACACGCGTATCAAGCAGTACCTGTTGATGCATTTGCTCTTTTGATCTTATCTGTGGCTGTTTCGCTGATTTAGCCGCACTGCCTAAGCTTAAGTTCTCAAACCAGGTATCACCGGCGATCATTAATTGTGGGGCTGGTAAGGTGGCTTGGATTGCCGCAGCATCAATTTCAGGTAATACACGGTTTACGGTAAACAACACTCGGTCTTGCAATGCAGGGTCGTTAAAACGATTACGCTGTCCCCATGTGACATTATAATCAGGGTTATCAATATCAGAAACGATCGCTATATCTGAATCAGCGTCGAGTCGGTATTTCATCATGAATTTTTCAAACAAGGTGGCGTAATCTTCACGTGTTGTGTAGTAGTTATAAAACCCAGTAGACAGATCCGATAAAAATAAATCTGTGACATCTTCTGCCGTGGTATTTCTTTGGCTGGTTGTTGCTGATTCACCACCAAAATTAACTTGAGCTAAGGCGTGCATTTCATCTGAACGTAATGGGTAGACGCTAGCTAATGCATCAGAGTCAGGATTTACCGAAGACATATTAATTGTTGCTAAAGGGCTTGTATTTAACGACAGAGAAGACCATCTGGCAGGTGGAAAGAAATCATTAGCATGACCCAGTTCGTGATACATCAACCATGATATATCCGCTTCTAAATCCGCAAAATTACGTGAACCTCTTTCGACAACAGGGTAACTGCCCTGCGGATAATAATCATTATCTTTGACATAGCGCCATGGCATGATAAATTGTAATTCCGCACCAAACCCTGAACGATAATCTGGTATCTCATTTAACGTATCACGCTCTAATGGTGTTAACCAAAAGTTGTCCGCATCTAAATAAATAGCGCCGGTGACCGCCCAATAAAAAGACGGTCTAACTTCATACGAAATCACAATCGCTGTGACACCGCGTAAAAGGCGCAACATATCTGGACCGACAGCAGAGTCTGTTAAGTACTGACGAAAACGTTCTCCCATCCACGCGTGGGATACTAACACTCTATCCATAATATCATCGATAGAGGGGGTCATAGTTTGCATGCCTATCAGTGGTAGTTCACTAAAATTACATGAGCGGTTTATTTGATTCGTATAGACACAGCGTTCAACAGCTTGTGCATAAGGAGAATCAGGGGCAAATGCGAACATATTTTCGCTAACGATATTTTCTGAATAACGAGGGAAATAGCCATCATCATCATCAATTTCTGTATTGCGTACGCCTAGATAAACATCATCGCTTGATTGAGTATTATCACTAAAAGTCACAGTCGCTGTGAATTTTAGAATACTATCTTGAGACACTTCCGGTGCATCAAAAAATATGCGGTTTTCTTGTTCTTCTACATCGATAGCTTGAACACTATTAATACCTACTGCTTGTTCCCAAGCAACGGATTGAATGGTTTTGCCATTTAACGGGTCGACTCGAAATGACACGCGACCACGCTCTACGGCTGTATGATCGAGACGAATCGATGCATTAGGTGATTGATTGTCAACATTGAAGCTAAGGTTTGCAGAAGAAACCGAGCCACAAGAATTGTCTTGTACTGACGAACAGGCTCGTGCATCTACCGAAAAACTATAAGTACCAACAACTTCAGGGGTAAATCCAATGACGTTAGTATGATCGGCTATCAACTCGACGTCTGGACCACTAGTTTGAGTCCATTTTATGTCAATTAATTTGGCTGCGGTTGGGTGATGAATACCCAAACCAACATTTTGACCAACCGTGCCTTGAGTGTCACCGTAAAAATCGAAGCCATTATTAATTACTACTGATTTTATTAATAGGGTCAGAGTTATTTGTCGTTGGGATGCTTGGTGAAGTAGGGTTATTAGTTGCATTATTACCACTGCCACCGCCACCACAACCCGCTAGCGTCAGGATTGTTGCTAATAGACTTGAACAGATTAAAGATTTTTGCATGGTTATTTACCTTCGAAACGCTGCTTTTCATCTTCCATGACTTGTTTTAATTTAGGGAGTGAATGACCTAGTTCTTGACCTCGTAACCGAGCATACATGCTACATCCAGTAAACATCATTACACTAAAAATAACTTCAATTAGGGCATACAACCATTGCTCTGGTATTGAATACCATGCAGTAATACCGTGCATTAAATACAATAACACGACAAAGCTAGCCCAAGCATGTGTATATGGCTTGCCCTTAACGATCCCGTATAATGGAAACACTAACGGTAATACATATAATAATAGTATGAATGTAACAGAATACTCAGTATTGGTGAGGGCAAAGTTCCAGATAATGACCCACGCGAGTAAACCAAAGTAGCCAACTAAGCTTAACGTTCGGTATAAAGCGGTTTTAGGTTGCATGTCGATGTCGTTATTCATTGGGTATATCCTGTAAAGCGATAGCTAAACGAGCCAAACGAGCGCCTTGCGCTAGTGCGAGAGTCTTTTCTGAGTGACTTAATTGAGTTTGCCCTTCGAGTGCAACATGTGTCACACCATAAGGAGTACCGCCTGTTTGTGTCGTGTGTAATTCGGCTTGTGAATAAGGTAAACCACACAGCACCATACCATGGTGTAACAGTGGGATCTGCATAGATAAAAGCGTGCTTTCTTGACCACCATGCATCGAACTACTTGAAGTAAATACACATGCGGGTTTATCTATTAATGCGCCACTGAGCCATTGAGCCGAACTTTGATCTAAAAAGTATTTAACCGCAGCGGCCATATTGCCAAAACGCGTAGGACTGCCTAGTGCTAATCCTGAGCATGCTGCTAAATCATCAACTGTTACATACGGTGGGCCTGATACCGGCACGGCAGGAGCTGTGTTATCAATGTTATCCGACACTCGAGGAACTTGACGTAGCATAGCTTCGACACCTTGAGATTCAACGCCTTGGGCAATGATCTCTGCTAACAATTGAGTACTACCATGAGTCGAGAAATACACAATCAATACAGGGGCAATAGTTTTAGCTTTAGTCATATTGATAGCCTGTAGTTAAGCTTTAGGTAAAGAATTAATTAACAAATTCACATTTTCTGGTGGGCGACCAATAATGGCTTTAGTGTCATTGGTTACAATTGGTCGTTCGAGCAATTTTGGAAATGCTACAATTGCAGCTAGCAAAGTGTCATTACTCGATTTTGAGTTTAATCCAGCTTGTGCAAATTCAGGCTCTTTTACGCGCATCATTTCGATTGCATTAGTCAAACCAAGCTGTTGCTGTAGAGTGGTTAATTCATCAATAGTCAGTGCCTCAGAAAGGTATAATCTGATGGTGTGAGCACTCTGGCTGTCTGTAATCAATGCTAACGTTTGGCGAGATTTGCTACAGCGGGGATTATGATAAATTGTCAACACAGGTAATTTTTCCTTGGTCAAGATGATAAAAGTGTGAATAATGAAGGCAATATAAACTACTTGAACTGAATCAACAATGAATAAACAAAATCTGTTATTGCTTGGCGTTGCCTTTACTTCACTGTTTATTGGCGGCATGGTTTATCAACATCAACAAGCGGATTTTAGGAGTACCCAAGGCGACAGCTTTAAGTGGTCGACAATCCAAGAGCAAACCTTTGTTGTGAATTATTTTGCAGAATGGTGTGTACCTTGTTTAAAAGAAGTGCCTGAATTAAATGAGTTTGAAAAATGGACGAGCACGCAACCGAATGTTGAATTTATAGCGGTGAGCTATGATCCCTTGTCCGAACAAAAACTGAGCGAAATTATTACTAAATACAATATGCAGTTTCCAGTAGTGGGTCAGACAGGAAGTAACTTCCCAATTGCAATACCTCAATATTTACCTGCAACATTTATTGTTAGCTCAGGTGAAGTTTCAAAGCCTTTACTCGGTGAGCAAACCTTTGAGAGTCTGATTCAAGCTGTTAAGGCTGTGCAGGCACAACCGTAATTATTAATACTACAAGTCAAACACACTACATATTGGCCATTTGTTGTTGGATGTCTCTAAATTGATTAATCCGCGCTCGAATACGCTGTTTAGTTAAAAAGTTATCAGCGTAGTTATACGCGAATTGTAATTCATCAATGGCTTTACCATAAATAGATAACAACTGATAAAACTCAGCATTCGCTTGGTGCATCAACATCGGTTGTTTCGATGCGGCATAAGCATCTGAAATTAACTGCTGTCCCAACACGTTACCTGGGTTAATCATTAAAAAGTCCTTTAACACCTCAATGGCTTGTTTTTGTTGACCCGATTTGTGTAACACATTAGCAAAATTAAGTGTCACAATTTCATTATTTGGCTGCTTTTGGGCCAAAGGAGCAAGCATAGTTATTGCTTGTTGAAATTCAGATTGCTCGAGATACACATCCGCTAAAGCATCTATATATGCAAGGTTTTCAGGCGATGTTGTCAATAACTGCTCTAATAAATTTTGGGCTTGGGCGTAGTCTTTATTGCGCATCAACGCGATAGCTAAGCCGTAATACAGATGCGTAGTTTGTTGGGTTATGCTTAATTTTGGTTGTTTGGCTGCTGAGTCATTTAACTTGAAATCCGGCAACAGTTTTTGAATGCGCGAGGTAAAATCGATGATGTTATGTTGCGCGGTATAGTAATAACGTGCTTGGATCCGTGCTTTTACGAGATCAAACATAAGACTATTACGTAACCGAGATTGCGGGAGGTTTTCAGCTCGGTTGCGGGCTTCTGCGACCCGGTTTAACGAGAGTGGATGGGTTTGTAAAAATGCAGGCGTTTGACTACTCCAACGCTTGCTTTCTAGCATACGTCCAAATATATCCGCTGCAGAAAATGGATCATAACCGGCATCAGAGAGTATTTTTATGCCAATCCGATCTGCTTCCTTTTCAAAAGTACGAGTATAGTTAATGTTACTCTGAATTGCTCCCGCATTTCCTGCACTAATTGCTGCAATACCGGCTTCAGGCGATGCCATTAATAAAATTGCACCACCAATCATAGATGCAATTTGTATTGGAGAAGTGCGTTCTTGGGCTTGCATTCTTCGCACTATATGGCGCTGAGTAACGTGAGCAATTTCATGTGCAATAACTGACGCGAGTTCTCCTTCATCTTCTGTGGTGTAAATCAATCCGGTATGCACCCCAACATGTCCACCGAAAAAAGCAAACGCATTGAGATCTTGATTGTTGATCACAAAAAACGAAAAAGGGTATTTGGTGTTATCAGCGTGGATAACCAGTTTATTGCCTAGAGATTGAATGTATTCTTGCACAACAGGATCATACAACACGCCACCTTGACCGCGCAGCTGCGCATAAATCATTTTACCTATAGACAGTTCCTCTTCAATAGATAGCGTGTCAGCTCCAACCACCCCAATATCAGGTAGGGCGTTTTTATTATTTAACACTTGGGCACTAGCTGTGCTTGAGAGTAACAAGTAACTACATAACAGTAATTTAGAAATAATGTTAATAACGAGGCTCCTCGGAAAAAAGATACAGCATATATAGCAGTGTTTTGTATAGAGTCGTGAATGTATTAATAGTTCAGTACGACGTGGTACATTGCACGCTTGTACTGCTAAGTTATTATATCTAAAGCGTAAAACAGACTAGAATTATCTATGTTTACACCTTACTATAGCAAGCATATAAATGTATAGCATCGACTAGGAAACTTATTACATGTTAGATTTGATCGGTAAATGGTACCGTAAAAAATTCTCTGATCCCGATGCGATGATGTTATTGCTACTGATCTTGTTTGTCAGTGCACTGATTTTCATTTGGGGCAATTACATAATGCCCGTTTTAGTGGCTATTGTATTAGCATATTTACTCGATAGTAGTGTGGATCGTCTAGAACAACAAAAAATGTCGAGAGCATTAGCAACATCGATTGTGATGGTATTGTTTGTTGGGGTAACCTTAGTTGGCACGTTAAGCTTACTGCCCACAATATCTAAACAAAGTGTAAACTTAGTCGAAGAGTTACCTTTAATCTGGCAGGGCGGTCAATCGTGGCTATTAACACTGCCTGAAAAGTACCCTGAATTAGTGCAAGTTGAACAAATCAAATCAATGATGACACAAATAAATGATTCGTTAGTGAATTTAACTCAAGACATTATTAGTGTGTCTTTTGCATCATTAATTAGTGTTGGCGCATTATTAATTTATTTGATTTTGGTGCCGCTAATGATGTTTTTTATGCTTAAAGATAAGCCTATCTTTATGGCTAACGTTTCGTACTTACTGCCAAAAGAACGCCGCCTAATTACCCAAGTCGGCCGAGAAATGAATATTCAAATAGGGAATTATATTCGTGGCAAGGTTATTGAGATATTAATTGTTGGTGCAGCATCGTGTATCGCGTTTGTATTGATGGACTTGCGCTACGCTATTTTACTCGGTGTGTTGGTCGGGTTTTCAGTGTTAATCCCGTATATTGGTGCTGCTGTTGTCACCATACCCGTCGCGTTTGTAGCCTTATTTCAGTGGGGATTCACGGCAGAATTTGGTTATCTAATGTTGGTGTATAGCATTATTCAGGCACTAGACGGCAACCTAATTGTCCCAATTTTATTCTCTGAAGCGGTTGCACTACATCCATTGTATATCATAGTAGCTGTACTGTTTTTTGGCGGTATATGGGGCTTTTGGGGCGTCTTTTTTGCTATACCACTAGCAACATTAGTAAAAGCACTAATCACGGCTTGGTCGAATGATGATGGTGAACCGATAACAGAATAAATGTTTATGAGGCTTAGTGTAACAACTTAACGCATAAAGTTGTACCAAGCCTCATTGTCTTAAACAGTGCACGTACACTCTCATACACTGAATACAATATTACTTACTGTTTAAATAATCTAATACCACTTCGTGGTGATCTTTAGTTTTGAATTTATCAAACACATGCTCAAGATTGCCTTGCTCATCAATAAGAAAACTAGTGCGTACCACGCCCATATTTTCTTTACCCATAAACTTCTTCAACTGCCACACGTTATATTTTTCACATAACGCATGCTCTTCATCTGCCAGCAGACTAAAATTCAATTCCTGCTTGTTGATAAAATTTGTCAATTTCTTTGGTGTATCTGGGCTAACACCTAATACAATGACGTTTAATGCATCCAACTCGGCTTTGGTATCACGCAGGCCTTGTGCTTGAATAGTACATCCTGGGGTACTTGCTCGAGGATAAAAATACAGCAGGACTTTTTTGCCAAGTAAATCTGTTGAGTTGACGATTTCACCATGTTCATTTGGTAAAGAAAAAGACGGAGCAGGGGCTCCAATTTGTAATGTACTCATTAATCACTCCAAGTAGTTTGATGCGTATCGGTAATGGTGGCATCTAACGATAACGATGTTAAAAATGTCTTTGTGTTTACAATAAATTCTTCAATGATAACGGCATCAGGAACCGTTAATACAATTTTACAGCGCACGCACTCTAATTGCGTATCAGGATCAGTGAAAGTTTTTTGACGTAATGCACTGATAGAAGCGTGTTGTTCATGAAAAAACACAGTGACATCACCAAGTAAACCTTGAATATCTTGTCCTGAAAACTCAATGTTAATCAGATGCGCAAGATGTTGTTTTTCATGATGCTTTGTACGTTTCATCATCGCAAGAAGATCAAGCGTTTGGCATAGAGTAGGGATGGCCAGTTCAAAGCGTGTGATGGCTGCTTGTGAGCCTTCAATGATCATTGTTAAGGATAATTCTTGACCAAATATAGCTTGGCGACTATCCAAAATATTACAACTTGCATCATTCACCGTAGTGGCAATAGTACTGAGCAGACCAGGTTTATCTACACCTAAAAAATTGATAATTAATTGTTGAGACATACGTCATCGCCGTCGTTTTATTAATATTATAAGATCAGTATAAAAACAGTTTAGGCATCAGAGCAACGGATTTTTATAAATTTGGACGATTGTACTATTGTGTAAAATCACGTAAATGCTAGACTGCGAGGGTTTTTTAGATTGGAGTAAGTATGTTTAAAGGTAGTTTTGTTGCACTCATCACCCCGATGCTTGCAAATGGCGATGTTGATTATCCATCGTTAAATCGTTTAGTCGAGTTCCATATTGCCGCGGGCACAGATGGGATTGTATCTGTTGGTACCACGGGTGAATCTGCAACATTATCTTTTGAGCAACACGTCGATGTGGTTAAAGCTACCGTTGCAGCCGTAAAAGGCCGCTGTAAAATAGTGGTTGGTAGCGGAGCAAACTCAACCGATGAATCGTTATTTTTACAAAATGAAACTCAAGACTTAGGTATTGATGGATTTTTAAGCGTTGTTCCTTATTACAACAAACCACAACAACGCGGCATGGTTGCGCATTTTACTGTGCTAGCTGACGCAGCCAAAGTACCGGTTGTTTTATATAATGTTCCTGGACGGACTGTCGCTGACATGCTCCCAGAAACTGTCGCAATATTAGCTCAGCACCCCAATATTATCGGCATCAAAGATGCAACAGGGGATATGCAAAGGTTAAAAGATACGCAATCATTAGTTCCTGCGGATTTCTTGATTTTAAGCGGTGATGATGCAACGGGATGTGAATTCATGAACCTAGGTGGACATGGTGTTATTTCGGTAACGGCTAACATTGTACCTAAACAAATGAAAATGATGTGTGATGCTGCATTATCGGGTAATATAGCAGCATCAAAACAGATTGATGACAGCATTGTTCGACTGCACACGGATTTATTTATTGAATCTAATCCGGTTATCCCTAAATGGGCATTGTACAAGATGGGGTTGATTAGTTCGCCTGAGTTACGTTTACCTTTAGTGAATGCGGAACTTTCTAGCCAATCGCTTATCGAACAAACATTAAAAGATTATCAGTTGCTTTAGATTATTATTAATCAAGCTAAATTAAAGGTCAGGAATGAATAAGAGCCTCATTGTCACAGCTTTATCCGTATGTTTACTTTCAGGATGTGCATCCAAAGTGGAACGTCGTATAGCGTCCGGTTCAACCGACTATGCAACGTTGCCAAACGTTACAACCACCAAAGTACCAGCAGAATTACAACAACCAGTAGTAGCTCCTGATTATGCTATTCCTCAACTTGAGACTAGTCCTGATGCCATATACGGTCGAAAATTACCGGTAGTATCACCATCATTGGTGCTTCCTCTTGCCCGTGGAACTTATATTACGGAAGAGCTCACTGATACATCGGTTATTTTTGATAAGCTCGATACCGATTTACGTGTTGAAGAGCTGGTTATGTTGCACATTGATGCGCATTTCAGCCGTGCAGGCATTGCTTACACTCAGCCAGAGCTGAATGAACTGCGTATAGTTACCGACTGGATTGTGACCTACGAAGATGCTGATGCATCTTGGTATGATTTTACTACAGCATCAACTGAAGTAGGCCGCCGTTTTGAATTACTCATTAATCCAGCTGCACACGGACGAAGTGCAACCTTAACGGTTAACCTTATTGATTTAGTTGTCGCCAATGGTGCAGATTTATCTGAGACTATTGATCCTTTCATCAAACGCGACTTTGAAGTTCAAATGATAAATGCTGTTATTCAACAGTTCGCTTCACAACAAATCCAAGACGACGAAAACCGTATTGCTCAAATACGTTCTGGCATTAATTCGGAGTTAGGATTTGATGCTAATGGTGATTCAGCTATTATCATCAATGCCCAATACGATATCACCTGGCCTAAGTTTCAGTTAGTCCTGAGAAAACTTGGTTTTGATGTCAAAGATCTCGATAAATCAACAGGGTTGTTGTTTGTTAAGTATCAAGGTTTAGATGAATCTTGGATCAAAGGTTTATTCGGCTCCACTAAAGAACTACCTTTAGAAAAAACCGATTACCGCATCTTGATAAAAAAATTGACGGATGAAAAATCGTCGGTGACCTTCATGGATGATCAAAGTAAGTCCCTTACTCCTTTATTAGTATCTGACATTTATCCTGCATTTGCAGAAGTGTTGGGTCAAAACGAATTAGACATTTAAACTTAGGTTATATTTCATGCAAAAAAAAGATGAATTGTATCGCGGTAAAGCTAAAACCGTTTTTTACACTGACGATCCACAACTATTAATTCTTGAATTCAGAAATGACACTTCTGCATTTGATGGAGAAAAGATTGAACAACTTGACCGTAAAGGTGAAGTAAACAACAAGTTTAATCACTTCATTATGAATCACCTTGAACAAGCCGGTGTGAAGACACAAGTTAACGCGTTGGTTTCGGATACAGAGTCTTTGGTTAAAAAGCTCGATATGATCCCTGTTGAATGCGTCGTGCGTAACGTTGCAGCAGGTTCATTGTGCCGTCGTTTAGGTGTGGAAGAAGGCATGACCTTGAATCCACCTACGTTTGAATTTTTCTTAAAAAATGATGCGTTACACGATCCAATGATTAATGATTACCATATCATTTCGTTTGGTTGGGCTACTGAAGCACAAATTACACAGATGAAAGCATTGACCTTTAAAGTAAATGCAGTACTGACGGAGTTATTTGACCAAGGTGATATGATTTTGGTTGATTATAAACTTGAGTTTGGTGTTGATGCTGAAGGTAACATTGTACTAGGTGATGAATTTACGCCAGACGGTTGCCGTTTGTGGGATAAAACTACTCGCAATAAAATGGACAAAGACCGTTTCAGACAAGGTTTAGGTAGTGTGGTTGAAACCTATATAGAAGTAGCATCACGTTTAGGCTTAGCGCTTTAACTACTGCATAGCAATCGATGTTATCTAATTAAGTGCCTCACTAATATTGAGGCACTTTTTGTTTGTATTTCAATAAATAGTGGGGTGGGTTATCTCTGACACGGGCAAACGACTAAATAAATTTATCAGTGACACAGGCTATTGTTCACGCCGCGAAGCTGATAAATTAATCAGTGACGGTAAAGTGCGAGTCAACGGTGCAGTTCCTGAATTAGGTACTAAGATTTTACCTCATGATGCGGTTAGTGTTAACGGTAAAGTGATTAATGCCGTTGCCAAAGATAAGTCGGATCGGATTTATATTGCGTATCACAAACCTGTTGGGATCACCTGCACTACAGAACGCCATATTCAGGGCAACATTATTGATGCAATCAAGCACCCTAAACGGATATTCCCAATAGGACGCTTGGACAAGCCATCGGAGGGATTAATCTTATTAACGAGTGATGGTGATATCGTTAATAAAATCTTACGTGCTGAAAATGCACATGACAAACTGTACAGAGTAACTGTGGATAAACCCATTACAGGCCATTTTGTTGAAAAAATGAGTCGAGGCGTGCCAATCCTCAATACCGTGACAAAGCCTTGTACTGTGACACAAGTCAGTAAGTTTAGTTTTGATATTGTGTTAACCCAAGGACTTAACCGTCAAATTCGTCGTATGTGCGAATACTGTGGTTATGATGTCAAACGCTTGGTTCGAACTCGTATCATGCATCTGACGTTGAAAGGGTTAAAACCTGGTCAATGGCGTGATCTTAGTGCACCTGAGTTAGCGACATTGCAACTGAGCGTCAGTGATTCAGTTAAGAATTAACTGTTACATAATTTACAAACTGCGTTGAAAATATTTCATTCTAAAATGAAGTAACAACGCAGCCACACTCAGTCCGATAATAATACCTATCCATAAGCCTTGTGCTTCCATCGCAGGGACCCAATAGTCAGTCAAACCCAAGATTACACCTAGGGGCAAGCCTAATAACCAATATGAAATGATACACATCCCTAACATCCAAGTCGTATCTTTATAACCACGTAGTGCATTTGCTGAGATGACTTGAACGGCATCGGATATCTGAAACAATGCGGCTAGAAACAAAATAGGTAATGCATACTTTGTTACCGCATCATCTTCGGTATATACAGAAATAATATAGTGAGCAAAATACACGGTTAAACTTGCAGTGACACAAGCACACAAGACGGTAAACCAGCGCGCTGCCCTAATGGTTATAATGGTGTCTTGGCCTTTACCTTGTCCCATCAAATAACTCACTCTAATTGCAACTGCCATAGCAATACTCAACGGTAACATAAACACAACCGAGGAAAAATTAATGGCTATTTGATGGGCAGCGACTTGTAAATGTCCTAACGGGGATAATAAAATTGCGACCGCCGCAAACAATGTCACTTCTGTTAAAAAAGTTAAAGCAATCGGAATACCAATACGTAATAACTCCCAAGTGATATGCCATTCAAATCGTATAAATTGAGTAAATAAATGAAATTGCTGTATCTGTTTGGCGTAGATTGTATAAATTATGGTAGCAGCAGCCATGACTAAATATACCAACATAGTAGCAAGTCCACAGCCAGCGCCTCCCATTTGCGGTAAGCCAAACCAACCATAAATAAATACTGCGTTGGCAGGTATATTCACTAGCAGCCCAATGAACATAATAACCATAGTCGAGCGAGTCATGCTCAAGCCTTCGCAGGTTTGGCGCACCGCTTGATAAATTGCAAAACCAGGTAATGCAAATAGCATGTACACAATATAATCGCGGGTGATCGGTTGCATATTAGCGGGCACATCAAACCACAGCAATATCGAATCAATAAACCAATACACGTTAATAAAGACGACACTAATACATAGTAAGATCAACACCATATGTTGTGCTTGAACAGCAATGAATTGCTCGGAACGACGACCCAACAAATTAGATACAACAGGTACCAAGCCCAAGGCAACACCTTGAATGAAAAAAAGAATAGGGGACATAACACTAAAGCCAACAGCCACACTGGCCATATCTAAAGCACTGTATTGACCCGCCATGATGGTATCTGCCACTCCCATACCGATTTGGGTCAATTGTGCGATTAGTAAGGGCCAAGCAATAGTTAATACTTGTTTGAGTTCAAGACGATATAAGGGAGTGTTAAATGGCACAGCAAGACCTATAAAAAACGAGATAACTATCCTATAAAGACATAAAAACAATAATTAAAAAGCAACATCTCATTAACATTGTGGCGCTAATATAGAGGTATAAAAGTAATAACTTGTCTTCAAGGTATATGTAATGGCTATAACAGAAAGAAACCATCTCCAACACATTAAGTCGATACATAATGTGGATGTGATTAAAAACGGATTTGTTGATATTCCTATGCTACAGCTGCTTGATGCACAAGGCAATCTTTTGTCTCAAGAACTCGAACTATGGGATAAAAAAACTGCACTACGAATTTTTGAGAGCATGCACTATATCCGTATTTTAGATGAGCGTATGGTCAGTGCACAGCGCCAGGGGCGACTTAGCTTTTATCTCGCTTGTACTGGTGAAGAAGCTTCGGTTATTGCCTCGACTGCAGCATTGGCAGATGTTGATATGGTCATGACACAATATCGCGAACAAGGCGTATTAGCCTATCGCGGATATCGCACCGAACAGTTCATGAATCAATTGCTTTCCAATGCGTTAGATCCCAATAAAGGGCGACAAATGCCTATTCACTACGGTGATAAAGCTCTCAATTTTATGACAGTCTCATCCCCTTTAGGGACACAAATACCGCAAGCTGCGGGCTATGCCTATGGTCAAAAAATGGCTGGAGAGCTAGCTATAACGATGTGTTACTTTGGTGAAGGTGCAGCTTCTGAAGGCGATTTTCATGCCGGCTTAAATATGGCTGCAGTACTGCATTGTCCTGTTATATTTTTTTGTCGAAACAATGGTTATGCGATATCTACACCTGCCCATGAACAGTTTGCCGGTGACGGGATTGCCTCTAGAGGCATCGGTTATGGTGTCAATACCATTCGGGTCGATGGCAACGATCCTTTGGCCGTTTATTTAGCCACTCAAAAAGCCCGCGAAATCGCATTAACTGATCATTGCCCAGTCTTGATTGAAGCGATGACGTATCGGTTAGCTGCACATTCAACCTCTGATGATCCATCGAGTTATCGAGCTAAGTCTGAAGAACAAGATTGGGAGCTAAAGGATCCAATCTTACGCATGCAAAGACACTTAGAACAACAAGGGTGGTTTGATCAAGCCTCAACAGAACAATATTGCGCAACGCAAAAAAGCGACATATTAAATGCATTAAAAAAAGCTGAAATTCAGCCTAAAACAAACATAAGTGAAATTGTTACAGATGTGTACCAAGAAATCCCCGCGCATCTTGCTCGACAACGCGATGAATTAATAGCACATATTCAGCGTCATCCTGAACATTACCGATCTACTAACATGAGCGATAAGGAGTAGAGCATGGCACAAATGAACTTATTACAAGCGATCAATCACGCTTTAGTGACAGCCATGACTACCGACGAACGAGTCATGGTACTAGGTGAAGATGTAGGGCATTTTGGCGGTGTATTTCGCGCGACAAGTGAATTACAGGCCAAATTTGGACAAGCTAGATGTTTTAATACGCCAATAACTGAGCAAGGCATTGTCGGTTTCGCTACAGGCTTAGCTGCACAAGGGCAAGTGCCTGTAGCTGAAATTCAGTTTGCTGATTATATTTTTCCTGCATTTGATCAAATCGTTAATGAAACGTCTAAGTTTCGCTATCGTTCAGGTGGGCAGTTTAATTGTGGCAATCTGACGATTAGAACGCCTTATGGCGGTGGGATAGCTGGAGGGCATTATCATTCACAATCACCAGAAGCCTTTTTTACGCATATTCCGGGTATGAAAATAGTGATACCGAGTAATCCTTATTATGCCAAAGGATTATTATTAGCTGCGATCAGAGATTCCGATCCCGTCCTATTTATGGAGCCGAAACGAATTTATCGTGCAGCCGTAGGTGAAGTGCCAGAAGACGATTACACGTTACCACTCGGACGTGCGCATATCGTAAAAGAGGGTAAGGATATTTCATTGGTTGCGTGGGGCGCTCAGGTCTCCGTTATTCAAAAAGCAGCCAGCATGGCACAAGCAGAAGGTATTTCTTGTACTGTGATTGATTTATGCAGTTTATTACCTTGGGATATTGAGGCTGTGTGCGATTCTGTGCAACGAACCGGACGCCTATTGATTAACCATGAAGCGCCTGTAACCAGTGGTTTTGCAAGTGAAATCGCTGCGACAGTGCAAAGTGAGTGCTTTTTATATTTGGAAGCACCCATTCAACGAGTATGTGGTTTGGATACTCCGTTCCCTTTAATTCACGAAAAAGAATATATGCCTGATGAGCATAAAACCCTTGCAGCGATTAAATACGCTGTTAATTTTTAAATAGGATTTTATTGGTATGCAAGAATTTATATTACCGGATATTGGTGAAGGTATTGTTGAGTGTGAATTATTAGCTTGGTTGGTGACTGAAGGTGATGTCATTGTTGAAGATCAACCGGTTGCAGAGGTCATGACAGATAAAGCAACAGTACAAATCCCTGCGATGTATTCAGGTGTCATTACCAAGTTACATTATCAAACGGGTGACATTGCTAAGGTACATCAACCCTTATTTGCGATGGATGTTAGCGCAGATATTAAAACGGACGTCGCAATAGATGTTGCCACAGAAGCCGCCAAAGATAAACAGGTAAGCCAAGCAGTCGAGGTTCCGCATAAAGCCTTAGCTAGTCCAGCAACGCGCAGACTTGCTAAAGAATCCGGCATTGATATTAATACAGTTGTAGGCACTGGTCACAAAGGGCGAGTCCTCAAAGAAGATATTGTTAATAGTGCCAGTAACAAGGTTACGCGTAGCCATTTAACTTCATTAAAAACAACAAATGAGGTGGTTGCTACTACTCCCGTGAAAACACAAAAAATGCGAGGTTTACAAGCGGCAATGGCTAAGCAAATGACACATGCTTGGACAAGTATCCCACATTTTACCGTCACTGATGAATGTATTATGGATAATTTACTGGCCTTAAAAAAGACGCTATCAGCCCAGTTTGCTCAAGCAGATATTAAACTGACGTTGTTACCATTTATGGTTAAAGCGCTATCGTTAGCGATGCATGAATTTCCAATTATTAATGCCTCTGTCAGTCAAAATGGAGATGCAATTGATTATCATCCATCACACAATATTGGTATTGCAATTGATACAGCAGATGGATTAATTGTTCCCAATATAAAAAATGTTCAAGAACTGAGCATTTATCAAATTGCACAACGCATCCAAGATCTAGTAACCGCTGCGCAAAATAACCAATTATCGGCAGAGGATTTACGTGGCGGAACGGTTACCATTTCCAATATTGGACCTATTGGTGGGATCACTGCTACGCCAATCATCAATCACCCACAAGTGGCAATTGTGGCCTTAGGTAAGATCCAGTGTTTACCACGTTTTGATGATCAAGGTGCAGTGATGGCGGTGAACATTATGAACATTAACTGGTCGGGCGATCATCGCTTGATTGATGGCGCGACTATGGTACGTTTTAACAATTCATGGATGCAGTATTTAACCCAACCTGTTGCGATGTTAACGCATTTACGTTGATATAATTAATAGCATACCTGTGATAAAATTGGCCTTTGAGCTACATATTAGTGTTTTACATTTACATATGTTTATCCCACGTATGTTTATTTTTTTCGTATATTCATTTTCGATAAAGGTGTCTTTTGTTAAGTTATCAACATATTTACCATGCAGGCAATCATGCCGATGTCATTAAACACCTTACTTTGTTGAGTGTTTTGGACAAGCTACAACAGAAAAGCAAACCTTTTACGTTAATCGATACACACGCAGGAGCGGGGATGTATCGATTATCCGATGAGAAAGCACAAAAAAATGCAGAGTATCAATCTGGCATTGGCTTACTTGCGGGCTCGACACTGGAGCAACACGGATCACCACTATTACAACAATATTGGGATGGTGTCAGTGATGCTTATGCGCAACAACAGTATTTAGGCTCGGCAGGGTGGATGCAAAACTATTTACGTACTGGTGATCATGGCCATTTTTGTGAATTACATCCTGCAGTATTTCCAGAGCTCAGTGCTTATTTAAGTAAAGCCAATACTCATGCTTATCAACAAGACGGTTTTAAGCAACTCATTGCTTTGTTACCTCCTTTAGCAAAGCGAGGCGTGGTATTAATCGATCCACCTTACGAACAGGTCAGTGAATACAATGAATGTGTGACAACATTAGAGCAGTCGTTAAAACGCTGGGCGACGGGATGTTATTTGTTATGGTATCCACTAATAACGACTGAGAACAGTGCAAAACAAGCTGCTTCAGGACGTATGATCCGAGACTTACAAGTATTAAGTGCGAAAGACTCAGTTAGTAATATGGCGCAAATTGAGTGGTTAATTGATAGACCTGAACATTATCAAGGTATGTATGGCAGTGGCATCATTGCCATCAATCTACCTTGGGGTTGTGCTGATGCGATTCAAGCGGCTTGCACAGCATTGCTAACAGAAGTGACTCAGTCTGGTGGTTCTCTACCTCGCGCAAACTTTACATTAAACTGGCTAAAAGCCCCGCAATAGCATGACAACTCTGTCTGGTAAGCATGATTTACTTGCAAACCCACAGGACATTGGGCACTTTTACATACCTGAAGACCAGTCTATTTATTTGCTTTCATCTAAAGATGCAAAAAAATTAAAAGACTGGATCCAGTTATGCGTCCAAGAGTTATCTCGATTAGGCTATCGTGATGTGGAGTTAATCGGCAAAGGAGCGTTTGGCTTTGCGTTTGCTGGGGTTAATGCTCAACACCAAGCACTAGTGTTTAAGTTTACGCGAATTAACCTTCCCCAAAGTGTACATGACAAATTAGCCGAAGAAGCCCATATGTTAGGACAATTATCTCATCCGGCTATCCCCAAACTAATTAGCTATCAACAAATTAACAAGCAATCGGTACTGGTAATGCAACGCGCTCCTGGTATCGACTTGGAACAATACAGCTTGTTGCATGGTCGAATATCGGTGCAAATGGCACAAGCGATTTTGTTACAGTTATTGGGTATCTTCGATTATTTACACCACTTTAACCAAGCACATCAGTTTACACCAATTATTCACGGCGATATAAAACCGTCAAACTTGATGTGGGATGAAGCCAGCCAACAACTATCCATAATCGATTGGGGTAGCAGTGTGTATGCACAACGTGATTTAGCGCATCAGCATGTCGCTAATAATGTGATGGACTTGCTTTCTCAAGATCTACACACCAGTAATAGCAAATTAGGTGATGTCTATTTTATAGGGTCAGAGCAACTTAATGGTGCGTTATCATCGCCATATTTTGACTATCAAGGTTTAGCCAGCACTTTGTATGCACTGTGTTCCGCCCAAGGTGCGCGTTTTGGTAAGGAAGTTATTGGGGCTAATTGTCTTGGTTTACCCCAGCCGATTGCAGAAATACTCAATACTTTGTTACTGGCTAACGGTAATGAATTAGTCACACAACAAGATAAAGTCGTAACGTACTTGAGCCAACAACGTTTCTATTTGAAAAATTTGGTCCTGCCAGCACATCTCAATGATCAACATGACTCATGTGTTCTGCCTTGTCGAGTATCGGATACCCAACAAGCGATCGAAACGGTGGTGTATAGTTCTCGTAAATCATTTTTGCGGGAGCAAAGTAATATTTCAGAGCACGCAATAGCGACCTTGAATGATGCTCAATTTGATCGCTATTATAAACAATACCTACAAGGAATGGGCGAAACAGAAAAAGCATTTATCGCTGCAGTGTCGCGCTTGGGCCGTTATCGAGTAGTAGGTGGGCTAGCTATTCGTTGGCATGATAGCGGTATTGCCGTTGATTCTAATCTAAATTTATATCCAAATATGGCGAATGATCAGCAAGAAGGTCAGTCGATTAACTACACTGACTATGTGAATGCTTTTGAGCAATCGGTTAATAATGTCATTACCCTTGCCAGAGCCATTAAGCGAGAAGGGGTATTTAAAGCCTGTTTGTTTGATGCGAGGGCAACATTGCATATTGAACGAAGTTCAGCCAATGAGGCATTTGTTGTACCTCATGATATGCAGTTGTCATTTAGTATTGCTAATCATCATGTTGCCGATCAACGATCACAGCAACATTCTTATTTTGAAGATGGTGTCGATCCAGATGAATATTTACAACTGCCGCAAGCTATTTTATCATTAATCGAACAGCTCAATGATATACATCACAATGGCTGCATTATTTTTGAAGCGTTACCCACACATTTAAAGATCCATAATTTTTTGCAATTGTTAGATGCCCAATGCGCTGATGTTTTTTCAGAATTGTTGCAACAATTGTTACAGCATGTTCCGACGATAAGTGGTTTAGGTATCTCTGGGTTTATGAAATTACCAAATAAAGATACACGACAATTTTCGCATCAGGCGCAGGTTCCTGAACATTATTTCCCGCGTAATACGCGAGCTTTAACATAATCACAATTACAACCACAAAAACAATAGAGACCCCATAACATATGAATGTCGAGATTCAACTAGCAGAGTTATTTACATTAGAAACCATCGAACAAGGTTTATATCGCGGGATCAGTTGGGATTTAGGGTTTCCTGCTATTTTTGGTGGGCAGGTATTGGGGCAAGCTGTAATTGCAGCATACAAAAGTGTCCCTGAAAATCAATTTGCACATTCGTTTCATAGCTATTTTTTATTACCAGGTGATGCCGCAAAACCAGTGTTATATGATGTTGAAATAGTCCGAGATGGGCGCAGTTTTAGCACGCGACGAGTAAAGGCCATTCAAGATGGTAAGACTATTTTTTATATGACGATATCTTTCCAACTGGTTCAGCCGCATATTGAACACCAACATGCCTCGCTCCCTGATATCGTGCATGCAGAACAGTTAATGAATGATATTGATTTGGTTACCAAGTTACGCGAGCCTTTGTCAGAGCATTTGCGACATACTCTTAGCTATCATCGACCGATTGATATTAGGACCGTTGATGCGATTAATATGTTTGGTAAAGACGTAGTGATGCCTAAACGATTTATTTGGATGAAATCACAACATCAATTGCAACAAGATGTGGCTTTGCATCAAGCAGCTTTGGCATACGCTTCTGATTACCATTTTTTAAGTACCGCATTACAAGCGCATCCGATTACTTTTGATGATAAACGATTGCGCATGGCGACCATTGATCATGCAATGTGGTTTCACAAACCATTTAATTTTAATCAGTGGCATGTTTATAGCACTGTCAGCCCTTTTACAGGTAACTCTAGAGGGTTAGTGCAAGGGCAGTTTTTTAACGAAAATAAAGAACTTATTGCGTCTACGATGCAAGAGGGCATGATCCGATTAGTTGAACCTAAACCAAAGGAATAATAATGCTTTACCAACTCGATAACGATTCACCAAGCATTTCAGATTCAACTTATATTGCACCAGGTGCACATGTGATAGGCAATGTTGTGTGCCATCCGCAATCGAGCATATGGTTTAACGCCGTTGTGCGTGCAGACTGTGATCGCATTGAAATTGGCGCGCAATCAAATATCCAAGACGCTAGCGTGTTACATACTGATGTCGGATTTCCTTTGCTTATCGGCACCTGTGTCACCGTTGGTCACAAAGTCATGTTACATGGTTGTACGATTGGCGATTATAGTTTGATTGGTATCAACGCTGTGGTCTTAAATGGTGCAAAGGTGGGTAATTATTGCTTGATCGGTGCCAATGCATTAGTCACAGAAAATATGGTGATCCCTGATTACTCGGTGGTTATGGGCTCACCGGCTAAAGTCGTTAAAACCTTACCTGAAACAGCGCAAGCACAATTAAGAGCGTCTGCAGACCATTATGTGCAAAATGCGCAACGATTCATGCAGCATTGTTCAGAGCTATAAATTCTAGTGCGTAGCATTGTGTTGTGCTCTAGACAAAAAAAGACCCGCACAAAGCGGGTCAAAATAAGGGGACTCTATAATGAGTCAAGTTCGTTTGTACCTAAGCACGCACTATGCTTTCACTAGGGAGAAGTGTAAACAATTTGGTTGATTAGCAGGTACAGCTATGACTGGTTGACCTGTTATCATTGTGTTAATGTAGCGCACTTTTTAAACAATTCATATAGAGACTATTGTCCAATTTGTCAAAAACATCCCCGCATCCCAGATGTTCTCTGAATATTAACGAGTTATCATTTTTTTTAATAGTTAAATGCCATTATATTGATTTAGTGAATGATCTATATAAACCAATGTTCTAAAAGTCTAATGGTAATTCTCCCTATACCTTTGTAAACTATTTTTTTGTCCATGTTTTGTAAGGTATTAGTCATGACCAACACAGTAGAGCAACAATATTCTTCATTTATTCCTCCTGTTCGGACGCTAATGGGTCCTGGTCCATCGGATGTCTCGCCAACGGTGTTAAATGCCTTAGCCCGTCCGACATTAGGTCACTTAGATCCTACTTTTATTCAATTAATGGACGAAACTAAGCAATTATTACAGTATGCGTTTCAGACTAAAAATAAATTAACCATGCCCATTTCAGCGCCAGGCTCTGCTGGTATGGAAGCTTGCGTGGTTAATCTCGTTGAACCTGGTGAAACGGTAATCGTCTGTCAAAATGGCGTATTCGGTGGTCGTATGGCTGAAAACGTAAAGCGTTGTGGCGGTATTGTCGTCATGGTCGAGGCGCCTTGGGGCGAAGCAAATTCGATAGCGAGTATTGAAGCGGCATTAACTGCACATCCCGAAGCCAAATTTGTTGGATTTGTGCATGCTGAGACATCAACTGGCGTGCGCAATGATGCCCAAGCAATTTGTGCTTTAGCACGTGAATACGGGTGTATGACCATTGTTGATGCCGTGACATCATTGGGAGGCATCGAGCTAAAAGTAGACGAGTGGGGCATTGATGCCATTTACTCAGGCTCGCAAAAATGTCTATCTTGTGTGCCGGGTTTATCGCCAGTGTCGTTTAGTGATGCTGCCGTTGCTAAAATACAAGCTCGCTCGACACCTGTGCAAAGTTGGTTTTTAGATATGAACCTCATTGTTGGATATTGGGGGGAAGGACAAGGTGGTGGCAAGCGGGCATATCATCATACTGCACCCGTTAATAGCCTGTATGCACTGCATGAATCGTTGCGCTTGTTGCATGCTGAAGGTTTAAACAATGCGATAAATCGTCATGCCAGTATGCATGAAAAATTAAAACACGGGTTAGCTAGCATCGGTTTAGAATTATTAGTTACAGAAGATATTCGCTTACCACAACTTAATACTGTCATCATTCCTGATGGTGTAGATGATGCACAAATCCGCGCGCGCTTATTAAATGAGTTTAATTTAGAAATTGGTGCAGGGCTAGGAGCATTAGCTGGCAAAGTGTGGCGCATCGGTTTAATGGGCTTTGCTGCTAGTGATAAAAATATCGATTTTTGCGTTGCCAGCTTAAAAAAAGTCTTAAATTAAAGACAGTTACGTATTAGTTGCTCCAACGAAAAGTCGAACAACGACTTACCAATCCTCTTACCAACACTACGGATTAATGGTACGCTTAGCTTAGTAATTTCATTTTTATTTTAGGCTAAGCGTTATGCTACATATAATCTGGCTGATTTTTATTGTCAGTGCATTCCTCGCTTCACTTTATCAAGTTATTATCTTAGGCCAAGTACAGACTTTTTCAGAGGTCATGCAGGCGATTAGTGCTATGGCAAAATTATCGGTTGAGATAGCCATTGGATTAATTGGTTTATTGGCTTTTTGGCTGGGTATATTTCAAGTTGCAGAGCAGTCAGGGTTAGTTGCCAAGTTATCCAAAGTATTAGCGCCGTTACTAACACGGATCATGCCTGAAATCCCCAAAGAACACCCTGCACTAGGCAGTATCACGATGAATATCTCAGCAAATATGCTGGGCTTAGATAATGCTGCTACGCCGTTTGGGATAAAAGCGATGCAGGACATGCAGTCACTATCAACCAAGAAAGATACCTTATCAAACGCACAAATTTTATTTTTGGTATTAAATACTTCATCAGTGACATTATTTCCTATTGCCGTGTTTTTATATCGTGCAGAGCAAGGTGCACTGAGTCCAACGGACGTATTTATTCCTATTTTACTAGCAACCAGTGCTTCGACGTTGGCAGGGCTAATTGTCACGTGTCTGATCCAACGAATTAACCTTCTACAACATGTGATTTTGTTATATCTCGTTGGGTTATTCAGTTTACTTACCGCGTTGATTTTGTATTTTGCCCAGTTATCGACACAAGCAATGGCTGACCAGTCATCCTTATTAGCTAACTGCCTTTTATTTAGTTTTATTGTTCTTGTGCTTGTTGTCGGTTGGCGCAAGGGCTTAAACACTTATGAACTATTTGTCGAGGGTGCTAAAAAAGGCTTTGAAGTAGCGGTGTCGATTATTCCATTTTTATTAGCAATGTTGGTAGCTATCGGTATGTTACGAGCCAGTGGCATGATGGATGTATTAGTCGACGTGATCGCTAGCGGTGTTGCTTTATTAGGATTTGATACGCGCTTTGTTGATGCGTTACCCACAGCACTGATGAAACCATTAAGTGGTAGTGGTGCTCGTGCACTGATGATCGAAACGATGCAATTTCACGGTGCAGATTCATTTGCAGGAAGACTAGCCTCTGTTTTACAAGGATCGACTGAAACAACATTTTACGTCCTTGCTGTATATCTTGGTGCCGTGGGGATTAAGCATAGTCGCTATGCCGTAGGGTGTTGTTTAGTAGCTGATCTGGCTGGAATTGTGACTGCTATTGCAGTGAGTTATTGGTTTTTTGGATAGGAATTTATGTCATCGAAAGTATCTTTTGGGTTAATTAATCCTAAATCAGCAAGTAATGTCGCTAGTATCTTACGTGCAGCAGGGTGTTACGGAGTAAGCTCTGTGTTTTATACCGGTCAACGTTTTGGCTATGCCAAAGATTTCAATGCAGACACGCAGCGTATGCGCGATAAGATTCCGACGGTAGGGGTGGATGATTTAATGGCGTTTGTACCACAAGGGGCTAGTGTCGTGGTGGTCGAACTGGTAGAGAATGCTATCCCTTTGCCGCAATTTATCCATCCTGAGAATGCATTTTATATCCTTGGTCCAGAGGATGGCTCGGTACCTATTGATATAGTCAATGCTGCTGATTCCGTGGTTTACGTGCCTACATTTAACAGTATGAATCTTGGTGCTACAGGTAATGTCGTGTTGTATGATCGCTTAGCTAAACGCCACTACGATGCCTCTAATCAGTTAATCCAACAAAGTCGTGACAACAACAATAATCATAAAATATGAATTGGTTTGTTGTTCAGATGTGATTCATTATATTTGGTCTACACTAAGAATAATTATTGATAGAACAGAGGTCACAATGATATTTTCTTTTCCACGAGTAGCATTAGTATTATGTATTTGGTGTGTGTCGAGTCTCGCCCAGGCACAAGTTTCGCAAGCACAATTAATCCCGCCAGAACGAACAATATCTGTACAAGGTAGTGCAACGATACTGGTTGTGCCAAATCAATTGGAGTTCTCTGTATCGGTACAAGAACGCGGTGAAGAAACTAAATATTTACAACAACAAGTACAAAAAAAAGTCGCTGACATTGTTTATTTACTGCAACAAAATGGTATCAATGATCGCAATATTCAATCGATGGAAATGAGCTTACAACCGCATTATGAGTATGATAATGGCAAACGTACGCAAACAGATTTTATCCTAGCGCGAACTATTTATGTCACGCACAATGACTTTACGGTGTACTCAACATTGATGCAGGCATTAATTAAAGCGGGGGCAACTTCGATCTCTCCAGCTCAGTTAACTCACAGTAGCCCCAAACAACAATATTTAGATGCCTTGAAATTAGCGGTTGAAGATGCTAAAAAGCGTGCTTTAACAATGCTTGAACCATTACAAGCAACGCTAGGTGATGTGTTGTCTATCAACGAACAAAGTCGCCAGCACCCCATTGCTTATCGAGCTAAATCGATGGTGATGATGGAATCAGCTGCAGTCGATTTACCAGGAGAAAAGGAGATCGAAGCACGGGTAAGCGTTACATTTTTAGTACGCTAATATAATTTACAAGGTTTTCAATGACAAATTACGACACATTAAATCAACAAGCATTAGCGTTGTTAGGCGATGAGCCTGACGTAGTAGCCAATCTAGCCAATATTAGTAGTTTGTTATTTAATGAGCTAAGTGACATTAACTGGGCCGGCTTTTACTTATACAAATATGAACAACTAGTACTTGGCCCATTCCAAGGGCGACCGGCATGTATTCGCATCCCGATGGGTAAGGGCGTATGTGGTACGGCTGCTCAAACATTAACAACACAGCGAATTACCGATGTTCATGAGTTTCCAGGGCACATTGCATGTGATGCCGCCTCTAATTCAGAAATCGTATTGCCCTTAGTCGTTAATGGGTCATTGTTTGGCGTGTTAGACATTGATGCACCAATATTTGATAGGTTTTCTGTCGATGACGAAGCCGGTTTGACACAATTAGCCGTAATTTTGGTCAATCACCTAGAGAAAATGGGTCTATGAAATACTTAGTTGATATCCATGTAGTGCTCTCCACCCCTGATGATATGTTGGATTACCACTCTGATCCCGAAGACGCCAGCGAGCGTCTCAATACGTTATTACATCTCGTTTATGACAAGATTGATGAGGATATGCCTGTAGAGAGTATTGAGAAATGTTTACATTTTTGTTGGGAATCTTGGGTCAATGAACCACAAATTGTAGAAATTGATGACGATGATCTGCATGATTGGGTTGATCATTTGCTCACAACTTGGGATGATACGCTCATCGACGAGCTTTAAAATTATAATTATTAATGGAAAATCTACAAAAAATCACCGACAGCAAAGCAGTTATCACATTACTTGCTGAACTTTTCCCTGAATCTTTTTCAGTAAAGGGACCAGCCAAGCCACTTAAAATCGGTATTTTTCACGATTTGGTATCTCGTTTAGAACAAGATGAGCGTGTATCTAAAACTACGTTACGTTCGACTTTGCGTCACTACACAAATTCTTGGCGCTACCTAGAAGCAATCAAAGCAGATGCTCACCGAGTAGATCTTGATGGTGTTCAAGGTGATGTGATTGATAAAGAACATGCAGATTTTGCGGCGACACAACTAGAAGCGAGCAAAGCGAAAGTAGCAGCCTCTAAGAAGAATGCTCCAAAGAAAAAACCTGTAACAAATAAAAATTTCAAAAGTAAACCTGCAGGAACTAAACTTACTGGGGCTCAGTCCAAGAAAAGTGTAGCCAAGCCGGTTGCAGTTAAATTAACTGAGACGGATTTGAAAGTTGGCACTGCAGTTTCAGTCAAAGTAGGTAAATCACCATTACCTGCAGTGATTACTGAAATACAAAAAGACGGCGTCCAAGTTCAATTAAACACTGGGATGGTCGTTAAAGTATCACAGGACCAATTACGGTTAATGAATCACGGGAAATAACTAAATGAAAAAACGCTTCGTATACAGCTTAAGTATTGTATCACTATCTATATTGTCCCTTCCTTTGTTAGCGGCAACGTCGAATACAACACAGGTAGCCGAAGCGATTCCTCATTTAGCCCAAGAAGCGCAGCATGCCAAATCGGCTAAACGTGTTTTAGCGACGTATCTGCGCAATCACTACAAAAAATTCTCAATTGATGATGCACTTTCGCAAAAGGTATATGATCGTTTTCTACGAAATTTAGACTTCAACAAAAACTTCTTCCTTGCTACTGATATTCAAAATTTTGCACAATATGCTAATAATTTTGACGATGCCCTGCAGCAAGGTAATCTTGCGCCTGCATACACCATTTATCAAACCAGTCTGCAACGACGTGAAGAGCGTTTTAAATATGCCATTAGCCTACTAGATAAAAAATATGATTTCGCACAAGCCGATGATAAATTTTATTACGATCGCGAAGACGTGCAATGGGCTAAAGACATAGCAGAAATGAATGAAGTTTGGCGTCAACGGGTTAAGTATGACTTACTCAATCTCAAGTTAGCTGATAAAACGTCTGATGAAGCTAAAGAGATCCTCAAAAAACGCTATGAACGCAATATAAAACGTCTATATCAGACTAACTCTGAAGACGTGTTTCAAAGTGTCATGAATGCCTTCTCGCGTTCGATTGAAGCTCACACCAGCTATTTATCACCGCGCAACGCTGAGCGTTTCCAGATGCAAATGAACTTATCCTTTGAAGGGATTGGCGCATCGTTACAAGTGGAAGACGAACACACTGTAGTACGTAAGATTATTGCAGGTGGCCCCGCTGACAAATCTGGCAAACTTAAGCCGGAAGATAAAATTGTTGGAGTAGGGCAAGCAGACGGTGAAATCGTTGATGTAGTAGGTTGGCGTTTAGACGAAGTTGTTGAGCTGATTAAAGGGCCAAAAGGCACAATCGTGCGCCTACAAGTATTAAAAGGCGACAGTGATGCCAAGAAATATGAGCTCATTCAGTTTACCCGCGATAAAGTTAAGCTTGAAGATCAACAAGCCCAATCTAAAGTATATACTCCCGAATCAAGCTTAGGTGATAGTGCCCCTTTAGGTGTGATAGAGATCCCATCATTTTATAATGGGCTTACCGGACATGTTCGTACACTCATTGATGAGTTAAAAACCCAAGACGTTAAAGGAATAATCATTGATTTACGTGGTAACGGCGGGGGTTCACTTAATGAATCTAGAACGTTAACTGGGTTGTTTATCGATAGTGGTCCTGTTGTGCAAGTTCGCAGCGGTAACGGTCGAGTTGATATTGAACGAGACAGTGATGGGGTGATTCATTATGATGGTCCCTTAACTGTATTAGTGGACCGTTATAGTGCTTCAGCGTCTGAGATTTTTGCTGCAGCGATGCAAGATTATAATCGTGCTATTGTCATTGGTGAACAAACCTTTGGTAAAGGAACAGTGCAGCGTCATAAAGGTTTAGGCCGTTACTATGATATGA
>Ga0222715_10000229_pt1 | contig 59224 bp, 45 predicted proteins | sample C33_9DmetaG_FD_165056 | JGI IMG/M metagenome (GOLD analysis project Ga0222715, IMG submission 165056) | Estuarine water microbial communities from San Francisco Bay, California, United States - C33_9D | ecosystem: Environmental > Aquatic > Marine > Unclassified | place: USA: California...
GTGAAAAGAAAACATGGTTCCAATAATTTGCTATCACCAGTAAACTTCGAGAACCAATACCAAGAACAACTGAGAAGTGTCTAAGGTATTAGTGGCGATTCACTCATTAAATTGACGAGAAACTAGCAGCTCTTTAATAGCACGCTCATTTAATCTCAATGGCTGGGCTATTTGCACATCCACATATTCAATTTGGTCTAATAGAGGCTTATATTGATGAATAAAATCACCTACATAAGCATGATGAAGGGTTCCATTTATACAAGGGACTAATGCTTCACGCTTGTCCTTTGAAGACAAATAATACAAACCTAATTGTTTATCTAAAGCTTTATACAACAACTCATTGCAAGATAAGTTAGCTTTTTCAGACGCCTCATCAAGGCTGATTAAGTTTTTCACTTTGTTATCCATCAGTAAAAATCACAAATTTTTTTTATATGTTAAGCTAATGATATTCACAATCCAAGCTTAAATCAGCTAGACAATAAGATTGTCAATCAAGTTAACATTCAACCATAACAATTAAATTTGGTGGTACAGGTAGTGGTACATAAGTGCAACATAAAAATAAACCTCATTAAAATCAATAACTAGAATCTCTATTCAACTGCCGCCAGCTCCACCAAATCGATAATTAAAGACACTCTAGGGTGTCTTTTTTTATGTCTGAAATCTTCTAAAAATTCATGTTATTGAAGCACAACTCTCAGCAACGTTGTAAAGTCGTAAAGCACCACCTTTCATTTAGCTTCTATTGAAATGTTGGTATAATCCCTTCCAACATTTCATCAAACAAAAAAGAAGTAACAATGGGCGTAGTAATTTCATTAATTCGTAACGGTATTGGCGGCATATTAGTGTTTTTTGACATTATTACTCGAGGAACTAAATTAAAACGTAGTCCTCAAGCGCAACAACATGTACAGGTAGAGCTTGAAGCCTTGAGCTTATATCAATTTTTTGCATGTCCATTTTGTATAAAAACACGTCGTAAAATGTATAAATTAAACTTACCAATCAAAACATTAAGTGCAGCTAAAGGCTCACCTCATCGTGAAGCATTGCTTAATGGTGGTGGAAAAATTCAAACACCGTGTTTACGCATTGAACAAAATGGTCAAGTACAATGGCTATATGAGTCATCTGCTATTATTACGTATCTTGAAAAACGATTTACCTAGGGTAAAACTAGTCAAACAGGGTTCCAACAATGTGTTATAACTTACTGTATGACTAAACAAAATAAAGATTAAATGATGCTTAAGATAATTAGTGTATTGATATTAATATCTTTTAGTGCTGGCAGTTTCTTTGTGGGACAAAAATATCACGCACTATCGATTGTGACAGAGGGTTTGATTTCAATTGCTGAACATAGAGCTATTTTATCAAAAGAAGTGGCGGCTGCGACGCTTAAAACAAAGACACGCACAAAAGCAATTGCACGAATGAAGCGTGCACTAGTTGCAATTCCAATTGTTGGTATTGGTATTGCGGGCTATTTTGAAAAAACAGACTTTGATGAATGGAAAGTGGACCATCCTAACGGTGAATTTTCTGAATATACATGCGAAATTGGGAATGCTTCTGCTAAATATATGGATGAGGTATTACAAGAATTACCCGAATACTTAGCTACCAAAATTCCAGACAGCGTTATAATGGAGTTAGTACCAAAGTGTCAAACAGACAATTTATAACTATAGAATTTTATTAATTTATATTCCAATTTGAGGTTTTACACTTGGCACTTTATCTCTCACAAGCAACGGCAATTTACTGACCAAACCTCGTCTCAATGGCTGCCAATAAGCAGAGAGTAGCAATAAGGCTGCCCCCATAAGCACACCCGTTATGGCAAAGCTATACCCTACTCCACCAAAATTTTCGATAATTGACGAAATTGCATATATGACATAGACCAATGACGACACCATAAACGCGCGTCGGTCTATAATTATTGATATGCCACTCATGACTATATACAAGCACATTACCAATGCTAATCCCAGCAGGCTTTCTGTTCCCTCCAGAATGCCTAAACTTGAAAATATAGGGTGAATAATCAAGGGTGCAGATAATAAATGTAACCAGAACGCGACATCTGAATGATGTGTTGTTCTTTTGGTGTCTGTCGAATCCCAATACATTGCGAAGGTAAAGGCGACTGATCCACAGATAAATAATGCCAGCATTAACCACATTTGAGCAAGCGGGAACACACTAAGCAACACAGAGACAATCAATCCAATCAATGCACCTGTGGCGACTGCAACCGTGATAGGGACTTTAAAGCGCCACCAATGCACACCTGCGGCAATGAACGATGTGCCAGCAGCAATAGCGGTAATCATCGCATCTTCTGACGCAAACAACTCATGCACAAAACAAAAAACACCACCGATAAAAGAGACTAACAATACAATGGCGGGTAATGCCATTTTACGTTGCTTAACAAAAATCTCTGACAAGCCCCATGCTAGAACACTAAACACAAGAAAGCCTACACTGGTACTTTGAGTAGTAAATTCCACCACCCAAAGCGATGAAAATAATAACAACAAGCAAGCAATAACGACGAAAATATCATTGAAGCCACCGATAAGTTTAAAATTTTCTTCGTCAACTGCCGGTGAATTGCGTTCTGTGGATAATAAATGACGAAACTGTTCGACTGAGGAATCAGTGAAAATACCTTTTGCAACGGCTAGGTTGAGATCTTCATCGCTGTACATAATTAACTTTATTTTGATAACTGGAACATAAATATACCAGATTTCATAGATTCACGCCTACTTCTCCAATATCTGAAATCGCCTGCACAAATTATCTATCACCTCCAACACTAAAATAAAGTATAATCTGCCCTCAGAAATTTTTACAGGATAGGTATAGTGGCAGTTCATTGGTTTCCCGGACACATGCATAAAACTCTCAAAGAGATTAAAGAGAATTTTCACAGTGTTGATATTTTGATTGAAGTACTCGACGCACGTATCCCCTACTCCAGTGAAAACCCAGAAATTGCCAAGATCCGCGGTGATAAACCTTGCATTAAGATCCTTAATAAAGCGGATCTAGCCGATCCTGAGATTACTGCTCGTTGGCAAACGCACTTAGAATCTGAACGTGGCATCAAGACCATCACCACGACCACTGATAACATTGCCAAAAGTAAGCAAATAATCGATCTTATTCGTAAAACATGTGCGCAAAAAGATGCGTCAATTAAAAACATCACTGCGATGATTATCGGTATTCCTAATGTTGGTAAATCAACACTTATCAATATACTTGCTGAACGTGTTATTGCTAAAACAGGTAACGAACCGGCTGTAACCAAGAACTTGCAGCGCATTAATCTTGGCTCAGGTATCGTGTTATATGACACACCCGGAGTCTTGTGGCCGAAACTAGAAAACCCTAATACCGGTTATCGCCTTGCCGCATCGGGAGCCGTTAAAGACACCGCAATGGAATATGACGATGTTGGTTTTTATGCCGCAGATTATCTGATAAAATCCTATCCTGAGCTGCTTAAAGCACGTTATAAGCTAGACGAAATACCCGACACCGAAATTGAGTTTTTAGAAATGGCGGCTAAAAAACGCGGGGCAATCATGTCGGGTGGGCGCGTCAACATGCACAAAATCTGCGAGTTGATGGTCATTGAATTACTTTCCGGGCAGATTGGCCGCATCACATTAGAAACCCCTGAGATGTTAGTGGTTGAAAAACAAGAGATGCGCGATGCTGCTGCTAAGAAAATTGCAGATAAAGCAAAACGTAAGCAAAGCTTCAAAGATGGCTCATTAACCCCTGGTAAAAAAGACCGCAAAGAAAGACGTGAATTAAAACGTCAAGAACAAAGTGAAAGAATGCGCGGACAACGATCTGAGAAATAGAATTGAAGGCGATAATGAATAATTATCGTTCGCTTACTGATATTATCGGTCCTACTATCTCTATCTCGCACGTTTAACCTTTATTTTTTTTGCCCTCATAGCGTTGCGGCATCACCTTAAAGCAATATGTAACTAATTGTAATATATTACTTTTATTACCAGTATCAACTCCTTTTCAAATAACAAGCTAATTATGGTTATCCAATTGCAGTTAAATTGGTTGACAATATTTTCTATAATTGGTTAGTATACACATGTTAAACGCGATTCTGAGGCCAACGTGAATCAATCTCACACTCAGATAAATACATAATAAAAATTTTAGGAGTTAGATATGACCAAACCTACTATAGGTTTCATCGGTCTTGGCCTCATGGGCGGCAACATGGTTGAAAACTTGCAAACTCGCGGTTTTCAAGTAAACGTAATGGATCTTAACAAAGATGCTGTTGCTAAAGTTATTGCTCGTGGCAATGCTACTGAAGTAACTTCAGGTAAAGAACTTGCTGAAAAAAGTGACATTGTAATGCTAGCACTTACTACGTCAAAAGTAGTTGAACTAGTAATGTATGCTGAAGAAGGTATTTTAGCCGGTATTAGTGAAGGCAAAACAGTTATTGATTTTGGTACTTCTATTCCAGATTCAACACGTAAAATTGGTGCTGATCTTGCTGCTAAAGGTGCTGGCATGATTGATGCTCCTTTAGGTCGTACTCCTGCACACGCTAAAGATGGTTTATTAAACATTATGGCTGCTGGTGATATTGATACTTTTAACAAAGTTAAGCCAGTGCTTGACGAACAAGGCGAGAACGTATTCTACCTTGGCGCACTTGGTGCAGGTCACACAACTAAGTTAATTAATAACTTTATTGGTATGACTACGGTTACTGCTATGTCTCAAGCATTTGCGGTTGCTAAAGCTGCTGGCGTTGATGGCCAACAATTGTTTGATATCATGTCTGCAGGTCCATCTAACTCACCATTCATGCAATTCACTAAATTCTATGCTGTCGACGGTGAAGAAAAATTAGGTTTCTCTGTTGCTAATGCTAATAAAGATCTTGGTTACTTTAACCAAATGGTTTCAGACCTAGGTGGCGAGTCTTTGATTGCACAAGGTACATCTGCTAACTTACAAGCTGCTGTTGATGCAGGTCTTGGTCAAAACGATGTGCCAGTAATTTTTGATTACTTCAATACTAAATTAGCGAAGTAATACAATAGATTACCTTTGCGATAAGTAGTTTTTCTGCTTATACAAAAAATATTAAAAGCCTCTATAGTAGAGGCTTTTTTATACATACTAGCCTGCGTTTTACTGGTTATCATAGTAGATAAAATAATAACTAGTAACATGTGTATTGGTCAAAAATACAGCTATATCCTTGCCCTTGTTGGTCAATTAAATTGGTTGACAAAATTAGGTCTCAAGGTTAAATTTTGACCATACCATTTATAAAATAAAACGTTTTTAGGTTTGTTTTTGTACCCTAACTTTGGGTAATGATTACGTCACAATTAAGAGGAATTTATAATGAGTCAAAGTGAACATTTTTCATTTGGAAATGAAACTGAAATTGAAGATATTGGCGGTGGTTTAAAGCGTCAAATGTTAGGTTACAACCATGAAGTTATGGCTGTGAAAATTTGGTTTGATAAAGGCGCTGAAGGTTATGTCCATGCTCACCGTCATTCTCAAGTTTCACATGTTGTTGAAGGTGAATTTCACGTCAATGTTGATGGTGTAATCAAAGTATTAAAAGCGGGCGATAGCTTCTTTGTGCCACCTCATGTTGATCATGGTGCGGTCTGCCCTACTGGTGGGATCTTAATTGATGTGTTTAGCCCACCACGTGAAGATTTCGTTGAAGGCTTAGACGCACCAGAATAATATTCAGGTCAAGCCATAATACCCATAACCGGTGATCGATATATAGCTAACACTAAATTGATACCGGTTTTTTTTATTATTTTTTTGTTATTTATTTTAGTATTATTCTATTGTATTCCTTGAATTTGCATCCATAATTATGATGCATTTTTACATTAAGGAATATTCATGCACACGCATCATTCAATTGCGTTATGCCAGCTAGGTCGCGAATTAGCACTAGCGTCATTAAAACCATTATTACTCAACGATTTTTCCGCTCAACAATATCGAGATGCTTTTCAGATCCAGATCGATGAAGGCGAAATTTGGCTATTTGATTATGGGATCATTGTTAGTTGGAATGTATCCCAGGCAGACCGAGAATCATTTATTGATGCTATTGCGGCTTATATTGTTGAACCTGCACAAAAAATCGCATTGGAACATTACAAATATACACTGAATACCGATGCACCGTTGAGCATTAAACACGATGTGATTAGCTTGCCTAACAATGAGCCGCTAACACGCCTAGCGTTAAGTCATGCATTTGCTCAGTCTTATAAATTGTCATTTTTTGAAGACCAAGCCCAGCGCGTGATCCAAGAAAATACAGATTTATCTAAAACATTGTCACATACTGGTGAGATCCCGTTAAACCGCAAAGAATTGGCTAAACTGCGTGGTCGGCTATTTGCTACCAGTAGCGATATTATCTTGCACTTTAATTTATTAGATACGCCAGAGTTTTTTTGGGACTATCCAGAATACGAACCTATCTATCAATTAGGCTCAAAATATTTAGAATTAGCTCCGCGCTTAGATATACTTAATCACAAGCTAGAAACGATTCAAACCTTGTTGGATATGCTTTCACAAGAGCAAAACCATAAGCATTCTGCTTTCTTAGAATGGATTATTATCGTACTTATTGCTGTGGATATTTTGATTTATTTCTTTCCCAAAGAACTAATCTTTTAACAATCCATTAAGGTAATTATGGGTGTCGCCAAGATTTAGGCACACCCATAATACCAAAGTCGTACAAAACGATTGTTAATAATTCGTTATCTTTGCCTAATACTTTCCCCAACTATTAGGAAATCAACCACATGAAAATCGAATCCAAAGTCTTACATCATGGCTTTAAGTCTGATCCTACGACTAAAGCGGCCGCTGTGCCTATTTACCAAACCACGTCTTTTACCTTTGACGACACTCAGCACGGTGCCGATCTGTTTGACTTAAAAGTCCCTGGCAATATTTATTCTCGCATAATGAATCCGACCAACAATGTGTTAGAGGAACGTTTAGCTGCGATTGAAGGTGGTATTGCAGCCTTGTGTGTATCTTCAGGTATGGCAGCCATCACCTATGCTATTCAAGCGTTAACTCAGGTGGGTGACAATATTATCTCAACCAGTCAGTTGTATGGCGGTACCTATAATTTATTTGCACACACCTTACCACGTCAAGGCGTAGAGGTGCGCATGACTTCGTTTGATGACTTATCAACGATAGCAGAGCTCATTGATGACAACACCAAAGCTATTTTTTGTGAGTCTATCGGTAACCCAGCGGGTAATGTTGTCGATCTTGAAGCGCTATCTGACATCGCACATAGTTTTGGTATTCCGGTCATTGTCGATAACACAGTGGCAACACCCGTATTATGTCGGCCTTTTGAGCACGGTGCCGATATTGTTATCCATTCTTTGACTAAGTACATTGGTGGTCATGGTACAACCATTGGAGGTGCAATTATTGATTCAGGTCGATTTGATTGGGTCGCGAATAAAGCACGTTTCCCATTATTAAATGAACCAGACCCTTCTTATCATGGCGTGGTGTATACCGAAGCCTTAGGTCCTGCTGCGTATATCGGCCGCTGTCGTGTTGTCCCATTACGTAATACAGGTGCAGCATTAGCACCTCAGAGCGCATTTTTATTACTTCAAGGTCTTGAAACCTTACCTTTGAGAATGGAACGTCATTGTGATAACGCTCAAGCCTTAGCGGAGTACTTAAGTGAACACGAGCATGTTAGCTGGGTTAATTATGCGGGATTAGATAGCAGTCGTTATCATGCAACCTGTCAAAAAATGTCACATGGTAAAGCATCAGGAATTGTCAGCTTCGGTATCAAATCAAATGATCCGATTACTGCTGGCGGTAAATTTATCGATGCGTTAGATATGATCCTACGTTTAGTCAATATCGGTGATGCAAAATCATTGGCGTGTCACCCTGCAAGTACCACGCATCGCCAATTAGATGAAAAAGAACTAGCCAGCGCTGGCGTTTCACAAGACTTGGTGCGTATATCCGTCGGTATTGAACACATCGACGATATTATTGCTGATGTTGAACAAGCCATCCAAAAAGCGGTTAGCTAATTTTAATCATGGATATCTGTTTGTTTCGTAGTGATTTTTAACGCAAAACACATTATGATTGCGTTAATCATTTTCTATATAACAGATATCCATGAGCCAACATTCTTTTGATGATGTACCCAATATTCGTATCGATGCCTCTGATCGTTCCGTACAATCGCATAATCCAAACGGTACGCCTCCTCCCGCTACAACTGTAGTCAAAGCTAGCAATCACGGCATAGTGATTAGTGCGTTATTATTGGCATTGGTATCTGCAGGTGCAGCAGGTTATTTATTATATAGCCAACAACAAAGTCAATTGGCGTTACAAAGCGCAACCGCTCGGATTGTAGAATTAGAAAACCGTTTATCCGCAACTGGCGAAGAGATGGGTAATTCTACCGTCGCATTACAAGTAAAAGTCACCGAACTGGCCAATCGTTCAGAAGAACTATGGCAACAAATGGATAAGCTCTGGGCTTCTGCATGGCGTCGAAACCAGTCTGAAATCAAAGACTTAACCAAAGTAGTCGAAGACAATCGCACACAAGCACAATCCAATGTGAATACAGTGACTGAGTCTCTGAATAAAGGCTTAGCTTCATCTGACACTAAATTTGACGCGCTGCAAAATGATTTTAATTCTGCGAAAAATGAAGTCTTATCCGTGAGTATGGAACTCGAGTCGATTAAACAAGGTTTGTTAAATGGCCAGGACGCGAATATCGTTATTAACGAAAAAATCGCGATCTTAGAACAACGTAACACTGCTCTTCGCGATAAAGTATCATTGCTTGAAAAAGCAATCGCTAGTAAATCGAGTTCAACGGGAGTCTAGCCCTTTACACTCTTTATTAGAAAAGGCAGAGAGCAGTCATACAACTGTCATAGTTACTTAACTCGAATGTCATGCTAGTTTAATCTCCTCGTCACATAATATTGTTTTCCTGTATTGAGACATTAATACAATCTCACATTAGGAAAACATATGAAAAAAACCACAATTAGTCTTCTTGTATCTGGCGCATTATTGTTATCTGGATGCACCTTGGATGGAGAAGATGGCTCAACGGGTGCCATTGGCATTCAAGGCCCAGCGGGCGTAGCAGGTACACAAGGTCCTGCAGGCACAGATGGCGAAGCCGCTAAAACAGGTATCGAATTAGATTTACTCGCGCGTGCAATCGTAAACCTCGGTGGCGCAGCGGAGATAGTGCAATATCACGCAGCTACGCAAGTCGCCTATGCCACCGACAGCACCGATAATACTGTAGCGATGATCGATATTTCAGGTGTGAATTCCACACCACTCACTCTCCCTAGCAATGATAATTCACTGACATTTTCGCGCTTAACCATTGAATCAGCGGTTGGCGAAGTCGCATTAGATGGTATGACATCTATTGCTATTTCAGGTGACCTTATGGCCGTGGCGGTACCAGCAGACGACAAAGCAAATAATGGCTACGTATTGTTTTATAACAATTTAGACAACCAAGCACCGGCATTTGTCAAAGCGGTTGAAGTCGGTAATCTACCTGACATGGTGACTTTCACCCCTGATGGCAGCAAAGTGCTCGTCGCTAATGAAGGTGAACCAGCCAAAGATTATAGTATCGATCCCGAAGGATCTATTTCGGTGATCACGGTGACCGATGGTGTCCCAGCTGATACTGCGACAGCCATTACGTTTGCAGCATATAATGGCGAGCAAGCTACACTTGAAGCACAAGGTATGTTATTCCCTACTCCCAATGGGCGGACTATCAACGGAGTTACAATCAATAGCACTGTTGCACAAGATCTAGAGCCTGAGTATATCAGTGCAACCAACACTACTGCTTATGTCACATTGCAGGAAAATAACGGCTTAGCTATTGTTGATTTAGCTGATAACAGCGTCTCGGTTATTGGTCTTGGCTTAAAAAGCTGGGAAGATTTATTAATCGATAGCCAAGAAGATGGCAGTGTAAGCTTTGCTTCGTTCAGCGGTTTATATGGCGCCTATCAACCTGATTCGATTGCTAATTTTTCATGGCAAGGTCAGACTTTCTTAGTCACAGCCAATGAGGGTGATGCACGTGAGTATTTCTTTGATGTTGCCGATGAAGCAGCCTGTACTGCAGCCAATGGTCAAGATTACGATTCAGGTGATGGCTGTCTTGCCTACACCGATGAATTTAAAATCAAAGATTTACCAGCGGCACCTGGTAGTGCTTTTGAAGTGTTAGCTGATGATGATCGCGTGCGTGATCTAAGAGTGACCTCAGCAGGGCCAACCAATGCAGAGGGTGAATATGAAATTGCCGTAGCATATGGCGCTCGTTCATTTACGATTTGGGATCAAAATGGTGTCGTCGTGTATGATTCTGCGGATCAACTTGAACGCATTACTGCAGCAATTTACGGTAACAGTTTTAACTCTACGGATGATGAAAATGCCAGTGATGATCGCTCAGAAAACAAAGGCCCTGAGCCAGAAGCTATTACCGTTGGTACTGTTGGAGATAAGACCTATGCATTTGTTGGCCTAGAACGCATGGGTGGGATCATGGTATTTGATATCACCAACCCTTTCTCTGTCGATTTTGTTGATTACTACAATAACCGCAACATCACTGAAGGTTTAGACTTTAATGACGCGATTGGTGACTTAGCCCCTGAAAGCTTGGTATTTGTCCCAGCAGAAGATAGCCCTACAAGTGCACCGTTATTATTAGTCGGAAATGAAGTTAGCGGTAGTTTGGCTGTGTGGGAAATTACAGAAAAGTAAGCCTTTAATGCTACTCGATATAAACGTACACACAGTTTGATATTGTGTGTACGTTTTTTGATTCGCTTATGTATGTGCAGGAGGCGTTAATGTTAACAACCAATAATATACAGGGAATGTTGCCAACAAAAATGGAAACGCCCACTGAGATTGTTTTGCTTTGCGTACCGTCAATTGATGTAAGATAAAACTACCAACGAGTAATTCAATACCCAGAGCGTAAAAATTCATAAGGACAAGTAACCTATTGTAAATGTTCTGTTTTTAATGGTTATCTAGCCCCATCTTTGCACTGATTCAAGCGAATCATATAGTAGTGTATTAAAAGCAATTTTCGCATTGGCCGCTTGAGTATGAATGACATTGATAAGCCGCTCAAACAATAAAAAATGGTCTGGATCAGTTCTTACTCCTGCACCAACCAATACAATATCGGGTTGTACTTCGCGAAGTTCATTCTGAACTTGCTCTGCGGCAGTATCACCTCTGTCTGTTAAGCACCACTGCGCATCATAGCCATTCTCAGTTAGCTGTGAAACAATTTAAGTTGTCTAAAAAAGCCAAGCAAGATTTAAAAGATATCGCAATATTCACTGAATCTCAAATGGCTATTTAAAATCACCGCATGGAAGTCATATTATTTTCTTTAAACAGACTGATATTGATACGATTTTGATAATCCGAATATTACATAAAAGAATGGACACATCGCCTTTAATACCATAGAGCCACATTTCCCTCGCAATTTGCGTCCTAACTGTCTAAAATTGACAAAAAATAATAACAACGAGTTGTCATGCAAACCCCTTTATCAGTGTTAGTAATCGGTGTGGGTGCTTTTACCCACGGCCTTGCACAAACCTTACAAGACGCCGGTGCCAACGTTATCGTTTGGTTAAGTCGCGACTATGGACATTATGGTCCACAACAAGTCTGTTCGACTTATGACGAGCATGATTATCCTTCACCGTTGGCATTATTAGATACACACCCGTGTGATATTATGATCCCCATGTCTATAGATTGGGCACAACAATCTTGGGCGGCTGAGTTAAGCCAACGTATCGCCGTGTTTTGTCCATCGGGTGAAGCCTTGTTAATCGAGCGTGACCGTGCCTTTGCTCAGCGGGTTGGTGAAGAGGCTGGTATCGTGTTTCCTCGCTCATTTGTGGCCCAAAATCGTCTCGACGCACAAGCCTTTTTAGATACTCATCCCGACCCATACGTGATCAAAAACACCTTATGCTCTCCCACTAGCCCAATCCACACGATTGTCTGTGAAACCTTAGCGGATACACAAAGCTGGCTGGATAGGATTGATTATGCCGAAGGCGTGTTTTTTCAAGAGTATATGGGGCACAAAGAAGCTGGGCATATTGTGTTTGTGCAAAATGGTGACATCACATCATTAGTCAGTAACCAAGAATACAAGCGCGCATTTAATGGCAACATGGGTAAAATTGCCGGTGCGCCGTTAGGAGGGCTGATTGAAGCTGATCCAGATGACCAATATGGTTTGGCTGCTACATTGATTGCTCCACTGCAACCATGGCTAAAACAAGTCAACTATACCGGTCCTTTACAAGTGACTGCGATTTTGAAACAAGGTACTTGGTCGGTCATTGAATACAATTCTCGCTTGGGCGTGACATGTGGACCGATGATTATGCGCATGCTCAAGAATCCATTGGATATGCTTCGTGCCGTAATAGATGGTAGGAAATTTACCCCTGAATTTAATCACGACAAAGCTATGGGCTGTTCCATTACGCTTGCGGGCTATGGTTATCCGTTTTTGAGTGTAACAGGCCCCGCGTTTCCATTATCTTTGCCTACGCAGTTATCCTCACTGAAAGGCGATGTGTGGTTAAATGAAGTTATTGCAAGTAATAAGAACACTCCTCTAGCCGATGGGCACCGCTTGCTTGATGTTAATGCATATGGGTTAAACAAGGACGACGCGATATCAAATGCCTATGCCTTACTTACGCAAATAAGTTGTTCAAATAGTTATTACCGCACCGATATTGGCGCAACCATGTGGCCACCAGGAGCGGAATAATGCACACCAATAAACATGTTAACAATGAATTTTCCGGTATTCGCAGCGCGTGGGTTGAAATTGACCATGGACAACTCATCAAAAACTTTACCTTGATCAATGCAGATACCCCCTCTCATCTCAAAAAGCTCTGCGTAGTCAAAGACCAAGCTTATGGACATGGCGCAGTGGTAGTCGCTCAAGCTGCCGTTGATGCAGGCTATGATTATCTTGCAGTCGAGACGATCGATGAAGCAATAGAATTACGCGAAGCGGACATTGCATTACCAATTTTGATCTTCGGTGAAGTGAGTGATGAAGAGTTTTCCGCCTGTGTAGCATATAAGATCACCTGTTGTGTCAACGATATTAGTAAAGCCAAGCGCTTTAATGAGTATGTGCAACAAGGTTCGGCCGAACACACATCACAGGCCTTTCACCCTGTGCATATTGAGATTGATAGTGGTATGAGCCGCTGGGGTGTACGTTGGGATGAGGCGTTTTCGGTGATAGAATACATCGCAAATGAATGTGAACATTTGTACCTTGAAGGACTCATGAGTCACTTTGCGATGTCAGATGAAGCGGATAAAACGTACGCCAATCTACAACATAGCCGTTTCGTATCGGTATTAGAGGCTTTAGAGCAATCTGACATAACGATCCCGTTGGTCCATATGTCCAACACAGGCGGATTATTAGATTTGCCCCATGCCCATTTTAATATGATCAGAAGCGGTATTTTACACTTAGGTGTGTACCCTTCGCTGGTCTGTAAACGTATCGATGGCTTGGCTCCAGTGATGTCAGTCAAGGCGAGTATTCCAGCTTTACGTCAATTACATGAAGGCGATTGTGTCGGTTACGGGATGCACTTTACTGCAAGCACGCCCATGCAAATTGCAATCTTACCGATAGGTTATGGTGATGGCTACCCTCGCGTGCGCAATGAAGGCTATGTATTGATCCATGGACAACAATGTCCGGTGGTTGGTGGCAATGCCATGGATGCAATGATGGTCGATGTGTCCCATATACCCGATGTGGCGATTGGTGATGAAGTCGTATTGATGGGTGGACAAGGTGATGAATGGATCGACCCACGCGATTTGGTCAAATGGAAGAAGACCGTATGCTACGAAATTCTTACGGGGTGGCGAGCACGCTTGCCGCGAAGGTATGTAGGTTAAGCTGTAGAGTAAATCTAATATTCACAACTTTTAATATGTCATCAATACTTTTATGAAAACTAATGTTGCTGATAAACATTATTAAAAATCTAGATTAAATTCGATTGCTAGTTTACGTAGGCGTTTGTCTAAGGTCCAAAGTTTTGTTTCTTTTGAAAGTAAAGCCGATGCTAGTAGTGCTATATCAACATATCCACACCCTTTTCCATAAGTTTTGTGTTGCTCTATAAATGCTAATACTTCCTGCATCGTTGCAATAGTTGATGTTTTTAATAGTGAGAAATCTTTCAGAGTAGTAGTTCTTGGCTGTGGTGGCGTTCCGCAGGCAAGCTCAGCAATTATCAGAGGGTGGCAGCAAACGTCATCTGTTATCAATAACTCTATTAATCTACTATTGGGAGATTTGAAATGCGCAACCCAAACTGAGGTATCGACCAGAACCAAAATTTAACTTACCCGTCTTGGTATATCTTTCATTTCAGGGCTTGCTCCACCTAAAGAAGCTAGGCGTTTTGCTGCTTGTAGTCGAACAAAAGACTGCATTGCTTCTCTTATAACGCTCGCCTTGTCGCTATTTGGCGGACAAAATTGAGCAGCTTGCTCAAAAAGTTCATCATCAATACTAATCGTAGTTCTCATAAAAGATTGCCGTCTTATCATCAAATTTGATGTTGAAATGTATCATAATTAAACATGTTTTTGTAGTGCTTAGCAAAAGAGTCAGTAAAATATTTAGCACCAAATTCGCTATGGTGTTGTTAGAAGATATTGATGCTACGTCACCCACAAAAAAAGGGCACTTAACCAAACAGTTAAGCGCCCTTTTTGCATTTTAGCCAGTCTTAACGACGTAGGCCTAAACGCTTAATAAGGTCTTGATACGCTTCAACGTTCTTGCCTTTAAGGTAATCTAATAATTTACGACGGGTAGAAACCATACGTAATAAACCACGACGTGAGTGGTGATCTTTTTTATGAGACTTAAAGTGACCTTGAAGCTTGTTGATGTTGTGCGTTAACAAAGCTACTTGTACTTGAGGTGAACCAGTGTCGCCTTCTTTAGTTGCGTAGTCTGCTACGATTGCAGCGATTTCTTGTGTACTTAGTGACATAATTATCTCCAGATAAAGTGAATGTAAACACAGCCAATCACTAATTCAGCTGTGTCGAAGAATCGCGTATTATACGGATGTTATCCAATAACGCAAGTATAATCAGTGAGTTTACACTTGTTCGTAAACCACTACCCGTTTAGGCTGCAAATACCTATCGGGTTTGAGTTCGGCAACCGCATAAATCGCGCCGTGCTCATCATAAATTTTGACCTGTTCATGCCCATCAGCAGACAGTGCCATTGCTTTTACATCTACAATACTCTCATCTACTTGCGCAGGGTTAATATGTGCAGGGATAAACGGCATACCGACTTTTACACCTTCAATTTGTTTGGCTGTCGCAACAACAGATCCTAACGCATATAATGGTGTATCCATAGGCAATAATAACGGGTCGATATAAGCATGGTGTTCATTGCCTTTGTCGACACGGTGCTCATTAACCATCGATTGCAAAGCATCCAAGCTCATCATCTTATCACTTGGGTACCCGGCAACTTGAGAGCGATGCAAACGACTGACATAAGCACCACACCCTAAAACTTGACCGATATCATCCACTAATGAGCGAATATAAGTACCTTTAGAACAATGCACCTGCATATCGACTTGATTGCCTTCTATGCGCAAAATATCTAATGCAAAAATAGTAATATCTCGTGCTGGACGTTCAATCTCTATTCCTTGACGTGCATACCAATATAACGGTTTGCCTTCGTGCTTGAGTGCAGAAAACATCGATGGAATTTGCTTAGATGGGCCTAAAAAGCTCAAACAGGCTTGAGTGATTTGTTCAGGGGTAGATGTTACTGGCAGTGTCGATACCACTTCACCATCGGCGTCCGAGGTGGTAGTGCGCACACCCAAAGTAGCAGTGACTTCATAGGTTTTATCAGCATTGAGTAGAAACTGTGAAAACTTCGTCGCTTCACCCAAACAGATTGGCAACATACCGCTGGCTAATGGATCAAGTGCGCCTGTGTGACCAGCTTTCGCCGCACCATACATAGCACGCACTTTTTGTAATACCATATTAGAAGATTCGCCTAACGGCTTATCCAACAAAAACACACCGTTGATTGCACGGCCTTTACGACGACGTCCCATTGCTTACTCAGCAGGTTTGTTATCTTCAGAGGCTTGCTCTGAATCGATTTGAGAACCGCGCTTTGCTTCTTCTTCACGCGTTACTTGTGACACGATATTAGAAATACGCATGCCTTCAGTAATTGAACGATCTTGAATGAATTTCAACGCAGGGGTGTTACGCATACGTACACGACGCGATAACAAGCCACGGACAAAGCTTTTGCCTTCTTCAAGTAACGCCATTGACGCTTTGACTTTTTCTTCGTCCATTTCTAAAAAGGTGACATACACTTTTGCATGGGCGAGATCACGAGATATCTCAACACCCGATACCGTCACCATACAAAGATCAGGGGCTTGATGTTTAAATTCTTGGTTTAAAATGCTCGCAATTTCTTTATGCACTTGTTGCGAGACTCTATCGGTACGCGAAAATTCACGAGCCATAATATATATCCTATCTGAGATCGACTCAATTGGGTGCGATCTATATAAACGAAAACGGAGGCAAAGGCCTCCGTCTTAACTAATTGTTATAACGGTGAATTACAATTCACGCGCTACTTCAACGATTTCAAATACTTCGATTTGGTCGCCTACTTTAACATCATTGTAGTTCTTAACGCCGATACCACATTCGATACCTTTCTTCACGTCTTGAACGTCATCTTTAAAGCGACGTAGTGATTCAAGCTCACCTTCGTAAATCACGACATTATCACGTAATACACGGATTGGGTTGTTACGCTTAATAACGCCTTCAGTTACCATACAACCAGCGATGGCACCAATTTTCGGTGATTTAAATACATCACGTACTTCAGCAAGACCAATAATTTCTTGTCTGAATTCTGGTGCAAGCATACCGCTCATTGCAGCTTTAACTTCATCAATCAAGCTGTAGATAACAGAATAATAACGCAAGTCAATCTCTTCAGCTTCGATGATACGACGTGCAGTTGCATCAGCACGTACGTTAAAGCCAACGATAATAGCACTTGAAGCTGCAGCTAATGAAGCGTCAGTTTCAGTAATACCACCTACACCCGAACCAACAATATTCACTTTAACTTCATCAGTTGAAAGCTTAGTTAGTGAGTCAGCAATCGCTTCAATCGAACCTTGTACGTCAGCTTTAAGTACCACGTTAAGCTCAGATACATCACCTGCTTCCATGTTCGCAAACATGTTTTCAAGTTTCGCTTTCTGTTGCTTAGCAAGTTTAACTTCACGTTGTTTAATTGAACGCTTAGAAGCAACTTCACGGGCTTTACGCTCGTCATTGACGACTAATGCGTCTTCACCTGCAACTGGTACACCTGATAGACCTAATACTTCAACAGGAGTTGAAGGTCCGGCAACTTTAACTTCTTTACCGTTTTCATCACGCATGGCACGAACACGTCCGTACTCAAGACCACATAATAAAATATCGCCTGCTTTAAGTTGACCTTCTTGGATCAATACAGATGCTACTGGGCCGCGCCCTTTATCAAGACGTGATTCAATAACAAGACCACGACCAGGACCAGTCGGTACTGCACGGAAATCTAACATTTCAGCTTGTAAGTTAATCGCTTCAAGTAATGAGTCAATGCCCATACCTGTCTTAGCCGAAACGTTGACGAACTGATGCTCACCGCCCCACTCTTCTGAAATAACTTCAAGTTGAGACAATTCAGTCTTAACGCGATCGGGATCAGCAGCTTCTTTATCCATCTTGTTCACAGCAACAATCAAAGGAACGCCAGCTGCTTTAGCATGCTGTACTGCTTCTTTGGTCTGTGGCATTACACCATCATCTGCTGCAACTACCAAAATAACGATATCAGTAGCGGTGGCTCCACGAGCACGCATTGCGGTAAACGCCGCGTGTCCAGGGGTATCTAAGAAAGTAATCTTACCGTTATCAGTTTCAACTGAATATGCACCAATGTGCTGGGTAATACCACCCGCCTCGCCATCTGCCACTTTCGCACGACGAATATAATCAAGTAATGATGTTTTACCATGGTCAACGTGACCCATGATAGTAACTACTGGTGCACGTGGAGTCTTAACACCACCCGTTGCGTCTGCAATTAATTCATCTTCAAGGGCATTGTCATTAACTAACTCATATTTATGGCCCATTTCATCTACTACTAGTACAGCAGTATCTTGGTCAAGAATTTGGTTAATGGTCGCCATCTCACCCATTTTCATCATGGTTTTGATAACTTCATTGGCTTTGATTGCTAACTTACTTGCTAACTCACCAACGGTGATGGTCTCGCCAAGTTTAACAATACGCTCAACAGGTGCTGCAGGTTTATTGAAACCTTGCTTAAGGTTTTCACCAGCTTTTTTCTTCTTACGACGACGAGATCCACGTTGTTCAATTTGTAAATCTTCCGCGTCTTCAGCTTCTTGAGCGTAGCGGTTTGAATGAACGTGAACTTCTTCAGCTTCTTGCGCTTTACGACGTTCTTCTTCTTCTTTCCAACGACGTTCATTTTCTTGAGCAAGTTTACGAGCTTCATCAGCCGCTTTTTTCGCATCTTCTTCAAGCTTGCGTTGCGTCTCATCTTCTTGTGCTTTACGTAGCTTTTCGGCTTCTTTGCGCGATTGCTCTTGAGCAGCTTTTTCTTCCGCTGTCATTTGCGGTTCATTTTTCTTGCGCTCTTCTGCGTCTTTTTTGGCTTTTTCAGCACGAGCAATTTGCTCAGCTTCAGCTTGTTTACGTGCTTCAGCGGCTAAACGAACTTTTTCTTCAGCAGCCAGCTTTGCAGCTTCAGCAGCTTGTTGCTCTGCTTCAAGCTTAGCTTGCTCTGCAGCTTGACGAGCTAACTCTTCAGCTGCGATTTTCGCTTCATCTTCAGGTGAACGTTTCACAAATGTACGTTTTTTACGTACTTCAACTTTAACATTTTTCGATTTACCTACCGATAATGTACTTGTCGTTTTTCGTGTCAACGTCATTTTAGTTGGCGTGACGTTACCTTCACTGCCATGTGACTTTGCAAGATGATCAAGCAATTGCTTTTTTTCATCTTCAGTGACGTTATCACCGCTTTTTTTAGTTAAACCAGCGTCTTTAAACTGTTGAACTAAGCGATCAACGTTGGTGCCTATGTCACCCGCGAGTTTTTCTATGGAAACTTCAGACATTACCCTCTCCTCTATGTCGACCGTGATTACTCTTCGTTGAACCACTTAATATTACGTGCAGCCATAATAAATTCACCTGCGCTTTTCTCATCAAGCCCTTCAATATCACAAATCTCATCGGTACCTTGTTCGGCTAACTCTTCTAAATCAGTTACGCCTTGTTTAGCTAACGCGACCGCAATTTCATTGGTCATGCCAGCAAGATTTAACAACTCTTCTTTTGGCTCTAATGATTCCTCATTGGCCAACGCTTTGGTGGTTAGATACGCACGAGCACGATTACGTAGCTCTTCAATAGTATCTTCATCTAACCCTTCTATTTCTAGCAGTTCACTTACCGGAACATAAGCAATTTCCTCTAAAGAGGTAAAGCCTTCGTCCGCTAATACGCCAGCAAATTCTTCGTCTATATCTAATCCAGCGACAAATACATCAATGACTTGAGCACTTTCATCTTTTTGCTTTTTCTCTAAGTCTTCGATAGTCATGACGTTTAATTCCCAGCCAGTTAACTGACTAGCTAAACGCACGTTTTGGCCTGATTTACCGATAGCTTGTGCCAAGTTTTCTGGCTCTACAGCAACATCCATTGTCATCGTGTCTTCATCAGCAACAATTCGTGCTACTTCAGCAGGTGCCATGGCATTGATGACAAACTGTGGTGCTTCTTCATCCCACAATACGATGTCAACACGTTCTCCACCAAGTTCGCTAGATACAGCTTGAACACGTGAACCACGCATACCAACGCATGCACCCACAGGATCAAGGCGCTTATCATTCGTTTTAACAGCAATTTTAGCGCGTGAACCTGGATCACGAGCGGCTGCTTTAATTTCAAGTGTTTCTTCAGCAATTTCTGGTACTTCTAAGCGGAACAACTCAACAATCATGTCTGGGTGGCTGCGAGAAATAAATAACTGAGCACCACGAGCTTCTGGACGTATGACATATAATAGACCACGAACACGATCACCTGGACGGAAATTTTCACGTGGTAACATATCATCACGGTAGATTACGCCTTCAGCATTATTACCTAAGTCAATTAAGATGTTATCGCGGTTTACTTTTTTAACTGTACCGGTTACTAGCTCACCCACACGGTCTTCGTATTCGGCAATCATTTGCGCACGTTCAGCTTCACGCACTTTCTGGAAAATTACTTGTTTAGCCGTTTGCGTGGTAATACGGTCAAATTTAATTGATTCGATTTGTTCTTCAACAAAATCACCAAGTTGAATGTCTGGCTCATCAATTTGTGCAGCAGAAAGAGTCATTTCTGCATATGGATTTTCTTGCTCTTGGTCATCAGCAATAACTAACCACTGACGAAATGTATCAAAATCGCCTGTTACACGGTCGATGGCTACGCGCACTTCAATCTCGCCTGAGTTTTTCTTTTTGGTGGCAGTAGATAGCGCTATTTCAAGGGCTTCAAAGATTTTTTCTTTTGGAACTTGTTTTTCATTTGAAACCGCTTCGGCAACTAATAAGATCTCTTTACTCATGATACTCTATTCCTATTTTGATGAACCTAGTCAAAGACCGGGACAAGATTACCTTTTTCAATATTCATTACAGCCAACGTATAAGATTGACCATCGACTTCGACTACGATGTTATCATTGTCACATGATACCAAGGTGCCTTTAAAATTTCTTCTATCATTTAATGGCATACGTAAACGCACCGCGACCATTTGTCCAACAATTGCCGCATAATGCGCAGCTTTAAACAATGGACGATCCATGCCGGGTGAAGAGACTTCTAAATTATATTCAGTGTTAATTGGATCTTCTACATCCAAGATTGCGCTGGCTTGTTGTGATACATCCGCACAGTTATCAACACTGATCCCTTCTGGATGATCAATGAATAAACGTAATATAGAATGTTTACCAGCTCTGACAAATTCTACACCGACCATTTCGAACCCTAGTGACTCGGCAGCAGGTGTTAGCATTTGCGTTAATTTTTGTTCAAGTTGTGACAAAACACGACTCCATAAATAAAAAAAGAGCATTAATGCCCTTTTTAGTATCGCTTAAACGAAAAAAGCCCCTTACAAGCAGGGGCTTTTTACATATTGTTGGACCCTAGTCCACTATACTTTCTATTGTATAGATGTCTTATAACAATGCAAGCATCTTACAAAAAAGTGGTTGCGGGAGCAGGATTTGAACCTACGACCTTCGGGTTATGAGCCCGACGAGCTACCAGACTGCTCCATCCCGCGCTTGAAACTGGTTTGTGAGGTTTGCTTTGCATCCCCTCTCAAGTGGTGCGTATTATACATAGCCCTGAGAACGGCGCAACCCCTAAATTAAATAAAAATGCAGTTTTTATTCGTTCGCACAAATAACCAACGATTACTTAAACATTTCCATCTTATTTGCTAGTTTTATGTCCAACTCACTTATCCCACCTACATCGTGAGTCACTAATTTTACATCAACAATATTATATATGTTGGACCATTCAGGGTGATGATTCATTTTTTCTGCCCAAATCGCCATTTGTGACATCCAACCAAACGCACGAATAAATGATTTAAATCGAAATGTCTTAGTTAGCTTGCCATCTTGTAAGGTCCATTGCTCATTTTCAGGTAAAGAAGTATTTAATTCTAATAATGCTGCTTGGGTTTGTGTTGAAGTTAATTTTTCTGTCATTAGTTATTTTCTTACATTGTGTTGTGGATTCCTACTTATTATCTACTTATATGTGAAACAGATCACCAATTGTTATCAACTTATTAAATATTAGACTTTTTCGTTAATAGCCATTAGTATTTGTGATATAAGGTGTCAATATATATAAATCAAACTAATAATAAAATAAGAGCTTACTATGAACCTACACCGAATAGACCTAAACCTCTTTGCTGTCTTTGATGCAATATATACTGCAGGTAGTTTAACTAAAGCTGCTGATGTTTTGTGTATCACCCAGCCAGCGGTGAGTAATTCGTTAGCGCGACTGCGCGATATGTTAAATGATCCATTATTTGTCCGCACAGGACATAGTATGACCCCTACTCCTGTGGCGCAAAACATCATAGTGCCTGCAAGGGCAGCCTTAGAGTTATTACGCAAAAGTGTGCAAGAAAGCCATATATTTGATCCTCTGATCGCAGAGAAGCAATTTAACTTTGCTAGTCGCGATCTATTAGAGGTTAGTATATTACCTCGTTTACTCGCTCACCTTGAAGATGGCTCCCCTAATATTACATTAGCGAACTTTGAGATTTCACGCTCTAAAGTCGTTTCAGAAATGGCTAACGGAAACCTAGACTTTTTTGCCGATGCGTCCACATTTACCGATCCGCATTTACATAAATCTTGTATTGCCACTGATAGATATGTTGTACTTGCACGTAAAAATCATCCTAAGTTAAAAAATGGCTTAGATTTACAGACTTTTTTATCTTTGAATCATATTAATGTTACTTATCGACATGATGGCTCGAGTGCGGTTGATGTCGCCTTGGATAACTTAGGGCATAAGCGCTGTATCAAATTTCACTCACAGCATTTTTTGACCGTCCCGAGTGCACTGGTCAAAACCGATATGATAGCTTGTATGCCATATCACCTTGCTAAGCATTACGATTTGGCCATGTATGAAATGCCTATAGAAATGCCTGCTATGGAGTATTTTTTATATTGGCATGTTTCAATGAATGAAGATCACGCCCATCGCTGGATGCGCGAGCAAATCATGGAAGTAGCAAAAGCCTACCAGCACGTTTAGAATACTTTGACAGTAACTCAAGCCTAATAAAAAACCCAGCCTGAGCTGGGTTTTGCATTTATAGATATGAGCACTGATATATCAAAAGACGAGTATTAGCTGACTTGAAACAACTCCTCAGGCATTCTCATTAAGTTATCAGAGCCTGTGCGGATCGCTGATACGTGACCTCTAGTGCGAGTTAACAGGCGGTCAAAGTAAAATTGCGCGGTATGCAGTTTTGCTTGATAAAAATCTTTATTGCCTTCACCCGCATCTAGCTTTTGTTGGGCAACAACAGCCATCTGTAACCACATATAACCCACTACGACATATCCTGAATACATCAAATAATCGACGGCTGCCGCGCCTAACTCATTCGGGTTATGTTGCGCCGATTTGCCAATATCCGCTGTTAACTGTTGCCATTCATCACAATGAGACTGAATCGCATTGGCCATCATATTAAATTGCTGTTGCTCTCGAATACTATGGCAATAGGTTAATATCTCAGTTTGCATAATTTTGAGTAATTCGCCATTCGAGCCCATGATTTTCCGCGCTAACAAATCAATTGCTTGAATACCAGTTGTCCCTTCATACATGGTACAAATTCGAGTATCTCGTGCTAATTGCTCCATTCCCCACTCAGCAATATAACCATGACCGCCATAAACTTGCATGCCGTGGGAAGTAGATTCTAATGCGGTTTCGGTTAAAAACGCTTTAACGATAGGTGTAAGTAAAGATAATTTGTTGTCAGCATGTTGTTTCGCTTCAGCGTCACTGCCATACAAAGTTTCATCAACTAATTGCATGCAGTAAATAGCAAGCGCACGGTTTCCCTCTGCAAAGGCTTTTTGCGTGAGTAACATGCGACGCACATCTGGGTGCACAATAATCGGATCTGCGGGCCCTTCGAGATTTTGTTTGCCGGTCATGGCACGAAATTGTAGACGGTCTTTAGCATACGCTAATGCACCTTGAAATGAGGCCTCAGAGGCAGACAAGCCTTCTAAGCCTGTACCAATGCGTGCTATATTCATAAAGGTAAACATGCAATTTAAGCCGCGATTAGGCTCACCAATTAATACACCAGTTGCCTCATCAAAATTAATCACACAAGTTGCGCTGCCTTTTATACCCATTTTATGTTCAATAGAGCCACACTTAACGGTATTTCTTGCACCTTTATTACCTTGTGCATCGACATGATATTTAGGAACGACAAACAGTGAAATACCTCGAGTTCCCTCAGGTGCTCCAGGTAAACGGGCTAATACAATATGTACAATATTTTCTGACATATCATGTTCACCTGCCGATATGAATATCTTAGTACCACTTAGTTTATAGGTGCCATCAGCATTGGGTTCGGCTTTGCACTTGAGCATACCTAAATCAGAACCGCAATGTGGCTCAGTCAAACACATAGTGCCAGTCCAAGTCCCTGCAACTAAATTATGCAAGAACATATCTTTTTGCGCTTCAGTTCCATGAGCTTTAATTGTATCAATACAGCCTTGTGATAAACCTGGGTACATTGCCCATGAATGGTTAGCACCAGAAAACCATTCCGCCATTGCAGAAGCTAACGAATAAGGTAGTGCCTGACCACCGTATTGCTCAGGGTGTGCCATTGATGGCCAGCCGCCATCAACGTATTGTGCATAGGCTTCTTTAAAGCCTGTTGGCGTACTGACAACGCCATCATTCCACTGGCACCCTTCTTGATCACCAATAGCATTTATTGGAGCGAGCACTTCTTCGGCAAACTTAGCAGCTTCAGAGTAGATTGCATCGACTAAATCAGGCGTTGCATCAGCAAATCCTAAACGCTGATAATGCGCTTCAAAATTAAATACTTCATTCATAACAAACAAAGTATCGGTTTTAGGTGCTTTATAATTTTGCATAATGCCGCTCTCTCTAATTATTAATATGGGTATATCTGATAAATACATCGATAATCCAATACTAGGGGAGCGAGCAATTTTTGAATACTTTATTGCCTTTATGATTGCCTATTAGTCTCGATAATGACAATTTTAATCTCATGATCGCAACTTCAAGGTCGTTAACCATCTAATAAGATATGAATGTGCAAAGGAATGGATAATGAATCAAATCAAAGGACTTATATTGGTAGCAGTATGTCTGTTAGGTATGACGTTTAATGCCCAAGCTAATATTCAAAAAACATTAACCAATATCTGTGACATCGTTAAAAGCGATGATAGTTTAATTCGAACCGCAATGCTCAATAACTCGGTCGAGGCAGGCACTTTATTAATTAGGAAAATGCCTAAGGGCGCGCTTCGCTCTGCAGCAAAAGATGGTAAAACGCTACCGCAATGGGCTGCAGAAAAAGGCTTAGCGAATAACCATCTTTTAAATGTATATGCAAAAAGAGTTAATTAAGGGGTCAGAACTAATTTTCCTTTTACTGCGCGTTGATTAAGATTAAGCAGTGCATCAACAGCCTGTTCCAATGAATAGGTTTGGTCAACATGTACACTGACATCTCCTGATAACAACCAGCCAAATAACTCTTTCATATTTTGTGCAAAAATGAGTGGCTCATGTTGAGTGAACGCCCCCCAAAACACACCGACAACCGAATACCCTTTAACTAATGCTAAGTTTACCGGAAACTGAGGGATCTGCCCACTAGCAAACCCCACTACCAGCAAACGACCATTCCATGCCATCGCTTTACTGCATTGAGTAAAGATATCTCCCCCAACACATTCGTACACTACATCAACACCGCGTTTATTGGTCATAGCCTTAGCTGCAGCCGTGACATCTTCTTGTGAGTAGTTGATACCAAAATCAGCTCCATGCGCTTTGGCAAATGCTACTTTTTCGTCACTCGAACAAGCAGCGATTACCGTTGCTCCCATTTTTTTGGCAATTTGCACTGCTGCGATACCTGTACCTCCAGCAGCTCCTGTTACTAGTACCGTTTGTCCTGGCTGTAGTTGTGCACGTTGCTTTAAACCATGATGAGCAGTTGCATGAGCGGTAATCAAACCCGCAGCAGAAGCAAAATCAACAGCATCTGGTAACGGCATAACGTGTGTTGCTTTACAACAAACATATTCTGCGTAGCCACCGAGAGTACTTAACCCAACCACTCTGCGTCCAGGTTGTAAGTGTGGCACGTTATCACCGACCTGGATAACCGTACCCGCTACCTCATTACCAGGAATGAAGGGATGTTGCGGTTTCATTTGATATAAGCCTTGAACTAACAAACCATCTGGAAAGTTAACACCTGCCGCTTCAATTTTTATCAGAATCTCGTCTGCCTTAGGCACTGGAGTCGGGACAGATTCAACCGCCAACTGTTCAATAGGCCCAAATGCATTACAGATAACCGCCTTCATAGTTCCGCTCATTTTGATTGGTCCTTATTTTATAATAGTATTTTAAAATTAATATTACGAATATGTGAGTAATGCTCGATTAGCTTGTAATTCTAGATGGCTAATTTGATTAAAACTGGTTTCAAGCATATGACTAGAACTCACCAAATATTGATGAAAGCTAGCATTTCTAATTTGTAAATTCATATCCACTAGTTTATCCACGGACAAACCAAGTACATGTCCTTTGAGCATGGCTATTGCTCCACCAGAAGTGGCAACTAAGATATGTCGCGCATCAGGATGTTGTTTGATAGTATATTCAACACCACTCACAACTCGCAGTTGAAATGCTTGCCAAGTTTCTGGAAGGTCTGAAAGTTGATTATTTGACCACGCTATCATGGCTTGTTTGAGTAAACGATAAAAGTCCGAACGAGGGGCTTCTTTAGGCGGTAATGTTTCACCCGAAAATGCTAAGTAAGCTCCAACAACTGCTTCAAAATCAAATTCATCAAAATTAGATAACTGATGATATTCCGAGTCTTTTTGCATACCACTGAGTATTTGTTCAGCCGTTTCATGATGACGAACCATGTTGCCGGTATATATGGCATCAAATTGATAGTCTATCTGTTTAAAATATTCACCTAATAAACGGGATTGTTGATGACCTAACTCGCTGAGTTGATCATAATTATCGGTACCATATGACGCCTGACCATGTCTGACGAACGTTATTTTTTGCATGCTCACATCCTAGTTAGGTTTGGGGCTGGTTGTTGTTGTTTTTAAACGGCTTTTTATTCTGCAGTTTTAAGTTTTGTTAGTGTAAAAAACTTTCCCTTAAAATAAGAATTTTGTTCATGAATGATTATTCATCACTCACAGGTTTATTGTTTTGAATCAATATGCTGATGGAAGCATTTCGCTACTATGTGTTTTTTATTGTTTAACTTGGTTAGGACATGACTTCACTTGCGCAGAAAATTAGACCATCGGTAACATCAGCATCGCTTCCTCCGGCGTATGTGGATATTCAAAGTTTATATGAGCGTCATGTTCCCCGCTATACCTCCTACCCTACTGCTGTAGAATTTGCCGATGGGGATTTTAATTCTCCTATACTTGCTAATTTAAGTGCCCAACGTAAGCCCATATCATTATATATTCATATTCCATTTTGCCAATCCTTGTGCAATTACTGCGGTTGTAATAAACGGATTACTCAAGATAAAACTAAAGCCGATATCTATCTTGATTATTTAGCGAATGAAATCCGTCAAATTAGCACTGTTACACCATCTTTTACCGTGAGCCATATCCATTATGGCGGTGGCAGTCCAAGCTTTTTGACACCAGCACAACATACTCGTTTGCACGCGTTGATTAATGAACACTTTCATTTACTCACTGAAGTGCAGCAAAGTATTGAGTGTGATCCTCGTAACCTGACCCCTAGCTATATTTCGCATTTAGCTAATTTGGGTTTTCGTCGTTTAAGCCTTGGCATTCAAGATGTGAATGCTACCGTGCAACAAACCATAAACCGCGTCCAATCTAAAGCTCATATTGAAGAGTGTATATATCATGCATATGCCAGTGGCTTTACCTCTATTAATCTAGATTTAATTGTCGGATTACCCGAACAAACTACTCGTACAATAGAAGAAACATTACGTGCTGTTCAACGCTTTGATTGCGAACGTATTTCAGTGTTTAATTATGCACATTTACCGGCACGATTTCCGTCGCAACGTAAATTTGAAAAAGCCAATATGCCATCGATTTCTCAAAAAAAGGCGATGACCCAACAAATAGCAAAAGGCCTCAATCAACTTGGTTATCAAAAGATCGGGCTTGATCATTTTGCTAAACAAGATGACTCATTAAGTAAAGCACTCGAAGCCGGCACTTTATCACGTAACTTCCAAGGTTATACAAGTGATAATAATGATCAGATACTTGGTTTAGGGGTAAGTGCTATTTCTAACATTGGCAATACCCGTTCACAAAATAGTGTCGATCTAGCTAAATACTACAACCAAGTTACCCAGTCTCAATTACGACACCGCGGTATGTCACTGAGTCAAGACGATCTGCTTCGTGGACAGATCATCAGCCAACTTATGTGTAATTTCAGTGTGAATTTAAACGATATTGCACGCCAGTTTCACTTAAACCTTAATACCTATATGCATGACGAACTCGAGCAATTAAGAGAATTCGCTCAGTTGGGTGTGCTATCGCTTAAAGCGAATAAAATTACTATGAATCAAGAACACCGTCCATTAATACGCGTGATTGCGAGCGTATTTGATAAATATTTACAATCACACCATTCATTTTCAAGTGTTATCTAAAATTCTTATGAATGTATTACGTTGATGATGTTTTGCTATCGCGCGGCAAAGCGCTTGTGCGGTTCCCGACACCGCAACATAAGAACGTGCTCGTGTGATCCCAGTATAAATTAGCTCTTTGGTAATTCCGACACTATCATCTGGCGGTAATATAATGAACACCTTATCAAACTCACTTCCTTGGGTTTTATGGATGGTCATTGCATATAGCGATTGTACCGCTGGCAAACGGTAAGGGGATATCGCCAAAGGAGGTTGCTTTCCTCTGTCAATATATGCGGTCAACCCATTATCCTCATTGAGTAATACAACGCCTGAATCCCCATTATAAACCCCCAGCTGTGCGTCATTTTGAGTAATCAAAATTGCCCGACCATGATACATACCATTGATCGATAACTTGAGAGGATCACTGATATTCTTTAATAAATATTGGTCAATTAAGTAATTAATTCCACTCACCCCATAAAAACCTTTGCGACTTGGTGTCAGTATGCGGAATTGTTTAAGTTGCTCAATCGCCATAACAGGATCACTACAGGTCAGTAATGATTCGTAATATGCCTTGGCTAATGCAAGGATACTCGCTGTTGTCTGAGTTTTAAGTAGCTGATATAAACTCTCGCTGCTATCGCTAGTGTAATCTGCAGCGCTAGTATTAGTAAGTAACAATGGTTGTGATAACGGTGCAATGAGAGGTTCAGCCTCTGACCATAACGTTTGGATCTCAGCTAGTTTCGTCAGCATTGCTTGCGTATCACCGCTATAAATTGCATTGGCTACATCATTGACATTGGCATTAGAGCGCATATTTTGCATTAAAGTCGTTGCATAATTGCTCGGGTTGGCTGTTGGAATATCATTTACAGTGACGGGTTTAACTATATGTTGCGAAATATTAGGGTTAAATGCATCCAGCCAAGTAGTAATAGTATTAGAAAACACATTCACTGATATAGGCATTAAATCATGTAACACGGCGCCACTTTCAACCGAAGGTAACTGAGCAGTATCACCAATTAAAATTATACGAGTGTCGCTTCGGCATGCACTGAGTAATCGATAAAACAGTGCTGTATCTAGCATGGAAGCCTCATCTACCACCAATAAATCAAAAGGCAATGGGTGTAGTGCATTATATCTGGCTTCTCCAGAACCTTTGCGAATTGCCAACAAGCGGTGAATTGTAGTGGCTTGTTCCGGTATTTGTTCTAATAGTTCACTAGCAATAGATTGATTTTTTAATGACTCTACTTCATTAATAATTGACTCAGACACACGCTGTGCTGCTTTACCTGTTGGTGCACAAAGCCCGATAGATAATTTATTTTGCGCTTGAGCTAAGATTAGCAAGAGTGTTCTAAGTACCGTATAGGTTTTGCCTGTACCTGGCCCACCATTAATGATGTAAAACGGCTGAGTTAGAGCGGTAAGACTAGCAATAGACTGCCAAGGGTTACTATCAGGGTTGGGGTATAATTGCGGGTATAACTGCAAAGCCTGAGGACTGATCTCTGGTATTTCAGTTCGGACCCGTTTAGATATTTCTTGAGAAATATATTGCTCATAGTTATACGTTTTTTGGGTAAATAAACGCTCTTCATGCACAACGAGTAAATGCCCATGAATTGGCTGCTGTTGTAACTGACGTAGAACTAAATTAATTTGTTCTAAGTTTGGAAACTTATAGCCTTTTTTAAGCTGTGGGGCAATTTTAGAAGCAATAGACGACTCAGCCTGGTTAGTATCTTGGGTACTTTCATCAGTGCTCTCTCCAGTGCTCTCCTTAAAGTAACACTGGTCAGCTAAATCCTTTAGCCGAATATGACTATGTCCCTGACACTGAGCTTGTTGCAAGGCTAATAACAATCCACATGCAGTTTTAATGTCGTCAGCAATTGGCGCATAGGCTAACTGCGATTTATCAAAATAAGCAGTCAGCTGTGTTAGCACCAGTGCTATATCTAACGTAGTGGCATGTAATGTTTGTGTGAAATTATGGATACTCATAATGCAATCTCTGTCTTCATCTCGCTACTGGCAAACGCATCTTGCAGTGCTGACATATCTTGTTGGGTGATTGCACGAAAATATACGCCGCTATCTGCTGGTGCTTGTGGTGACATGCCTCGTAGATAAAAATAATACACGCCTCCTAAATGGATCTGAGGGTCATAATCAACGATCCTCTGCGCTAATAAGTTATGCAGCACCCATGTATAAATTAAATACTGTAAATCATAATGATGCAATTGAATATCCTTTAACATAGCGTCATGAGAGTAATCAGCAAATGAATTTCCCAGATGTGTCGATTTGTAATCCGATACATAATATTTACCTTCAAACTCGAAAATCAAATCGATAAACCCCTGCATCATGCCTTGCAGTTTTCGTTTAACCGAAGCAATAGATACATGCATGCCGCGGTGTGATTTAAGTAATTGAGTTAATGATTCAATTGAAGTATTTGTTAGCGGAAAATAAAACTGAGGCTCGCGCAAGGTTTGTCGCATCGTTAATTGCTGCAATGAAAAGGCAGTTCCACTTTGTGGATCTGTTAATGGCGTACGCACGACTTCATTTAGCCACTCGATTACTTCAGGTGCATGCTCAATATCTGAAGATAAAAACTCTTTAAACTCTTGCTCCACTATATCAATCGCAAAAGGTTCGGTAAAATCACTCTTTTCTAAAATGTTATGTAATAAGTTTCCAGCGCCCGCCCCTTTGGTCAATGTAAAACGAATTAAATCCGTGTCCGTATTATTCAGTGCGACAAATGTACTATCATCTACATGCAGTTTTTCATTTAAATCGAGCTTTGCATTGTGCTTTAACAATTTTGAGTAAGAGTAAACCTGCCACTGCGATTGAGTTTTTCCTGCGTATGTTAAAGCCGCTAATACCGGAGGGCTATTATCCGTTTCCATTCGCTTTAAATTAATCTCATCAGGTACAAGATGATAAGCAAAGACACTCGACTCATGCTTAGCCAGTGTCGCCATGTAATCATGTACCGATAATTGATGACGATTAGCTATTTGCGATAACACAAAATGAATAGCTGAATTGTCGAATTGATGTATATCTTGATACCCTAAATAACAGCGATGAGCAGCACGTGTTATTGCTACATATAATAGTCTGATCCCTTCTCGACTGAGTTGCTCTGTTTGCTGAGCTTCAATATGCGGTACTCGCCCCAAAAAGTGCCTTTTTTCTTTCAGCTCAGTATCATAATAAGTGCAAAACTTGGCGCTATCAGAAATGATTTTATCTTTACCAAAACTATCAAATGGAACAAATACAATTGGATACTCTAAGCCTTTAGAGCCATGGATCGTGACAATCTTGATTAATGCCTCATCCGACTCTAGTCGCTGACAATAGCTATCTGCTTCATTTTTTTGAGCTAATTTTTCATATAAAAATGTCACCGTCATGGTTACCAATGAATTGGTACGTTCCACTTCATTGAGAATTTCCGCTAACTGCATGTAATTAGATATAATTCGTTCAATCTCATCACTATGTCCGTAAACTGTAAAGTGATTTTTTAATACGAAAGTCAGCATTGCCATAACACCATCTCGCTGCCAGCGTTGGTGTAATTCATGAGCGAGCAATTTATATTGCTCGATTGCATTGGGATCATTTTCTATTGCAAATAAGGCATGTCGCTCTAGCCCCATTAAGTCGGTGCCAAGCATTGCTTTAAATGCTCTGTCTTGATTGAAATTCAAAATCCCATTGAGAAACCGGTATAAATTCGTCGCTTGATTGGACGTAAATATAGAAGTGCGATCACTTAAAATCACACTATTAAGACCACAATTAGCAAATATTTTTTTAATCACTTGCCCTTGAACTCGGTTATTCACCAAAATCGCAATATCAGCAGGAGCAATTAAACGCTCACCCAAATATACATCGGTTATCAGCCGTTGTACTTCTCGTGCTACCCATTGGGACATCAATTTGATAGCTGAAAATTTATCTTGTGCAACAGGGTGCTCTGTATCAATTTGCTCGCTATCAAGTGCGAAAAAATGGGTACCGGATTGCGATAAAGGATCTTGTAAGGGAGTTGCATTCGCTTTGGCTTTAGACGTAGCTAAAATCCAGTTATATTGGATTTTATAGTCAAATAAACCATGTTCTGGTGTGGGTAAGGAGGTATGGCCAGAAGTACTATCATCGCTTACTTGTCCTTGTTGTTGCGCCCATAATTGTAAGTCTTGAATGCGATATTGAGGCACAGACAAGCCATAGAACAAGGTATTATAGCCGTTAACCACCGACTCTGTAGAGCGATAGTTGGTATCCATACTCCAATGATAATTAGCATCTGTTACAGCCTTGAGGTAGGTAAAGACATCCCCCCCACGAAATCCATAAATAGCTTGCTTAGGATCGCCAATCATCAACAACATGAAACTCGGATCATCATTGGGGTAAACATGCTGAAATATCGCGTATTGATCCGCGTCTGTATCTTGAAACTCATCAATTAACGCAATAGGAAATTGAGTTTGAATCGAACTAATTAGTTGAGCATTGCCACCGACTATTTGTTGTGAAAACAAAGACACAGTATCAGAATGGTCTAACACACCATTGTGTCTTTTTTCAGCACCCGCCAAAGCCTTAATCGTATCTAGTGACTCGGCTATTAGTTTTATTGCTTCTATATTTTGCGCTAACTCACTAAAACGCTTGTTGTATGTGGCAAAGCTTTTTTTCACCACATCGTGAAAGGCCTTGAACACAGCAATGAGCGCGTCAGGCTCATTAACGTTGAGTGTTTTAACATACCCTTTAATGGCGGTTCCATGCATCATCACAGATAATATAGGGGTAATATCCGAATATTTAGTCGCATTACACCAGTCCAGTACTTCATGTACAACGATGTCTTTTTTCTTTGCATCGAAGAAGGCTTGGATCTGTGCAACATGCGGGGAAAGTTCAATTGAAAAGGCACTTCTTTGTGGTGCTAACGCCTCAAAAATGACTTGCCCTGAATGCTGTGCCAATCCAGCAAGGGACGATTCAGTTGGATACTCTACGGGTAATGTACTTAATAAAATCGACTTGTACGTTTCAAAATATTTAGTTGGGGTTTCAATACCCATTTCTCGCAACGCAGAGCGAATTTGAGGATTGGATTGCTGCTGTAAAAACCAATCTTGGATCACTTCAATATAAATAGACTCACTATCATCAATAATCGCTTGTTCAAAAGGATGATGAGTTAAAAAAGAAGATTGAGTTAACATCCGCCCACAAAAACTATTAATGGTAAAAATAGCGGCTTCGTCCATTTCATACACAGCTAACTTTAATCTTTGTAACGCTAGCTCAACACTCAGATCTGCTTCCGTGTTGATGATATGTGTCAACAGCGGATCCCACTCATTTCTATCGCCCTCTAACATTACAATAAACTCTTGTAATGTATGAGCTATACGTGCTCGCAACTCTTGGGTCGCAGCTTTAGTAAATGTCACGATCAATAACTGCTTAATCGATATTTGTTTGACCAATAACACCTTAATCGCGATTCGAGTAATGTTAAACGTTTTACCAGTACCAGCACTCGCTTCAATTAAATGTCGATGTGCTAATGGTAATGCTTGCACATCCAAGGGTAAAAATTCAGGAGTCGAATCTACTACTGTATTTGAATTTGAGCCGCATACAGTGTTACTCATTTGCTCGCTCCTTTTTTAGGTTTTTTGTCTGCTACTACAAATTTTCCGGTTACGGCTTGTTGAATTAATGGGTGTAAATACAGTCGTGACAATAACTTCACATCAATATCTTGATGAGTAAATCCATGAGGAAATAACCAAGTACAATACGTGTTTAGGAACCATTTGCTCGTACTAAACTTATCTTGTCGTTGCTCGCCAAATGTATCCAATACATACCCTATATTAGGAATATCACTGTAACAGGTTGAGCTCTCAGGCAATTTAGCATGTAAATCATTGTACAAAGCCAAGTGAACAAATGTAGGGATTTGCAATGCTTGGTGATACACGCTTAACATCAGCTCAATTAACTCTTCAGCTTGTTCAAGACTAAGATGCTGTGAAGGGATCGTCACCGACTCAATCCCAAATGTAGGTTGTTTAGCTACCGTTTTAGCTTTTAAATAGCGTAACGTCGTGTCTCCTGAACGCTTAAAATAACACAACTTTAGGCAGTGTCGAAACAGTACAATAAGGCTGAACTCGGGCCTTTTTGCGGTAGGGCCTTCTTTGTGAATTAATGTATCAGAACGATACTCATTATCCATAGCGATACTTGCTTGAATATAAAATGGCACACCTTGTACTGTTTTGTGTAGATGTATGTGACTAATATCCTTGGTTAATTCGACCCCGACGAGTCCTTGAGCGACACTCTGTGAGGCATTCACGTAAGGCTGCATATCAGTATTATCCAACATCCAACTAGAAATATCGCCGCGGTTGATTAAAGGCTGACGATAATCATCATGCTCGTCAACATCTTCACTCCCCTCACTCATAGCCATCAATTGCCCTTGAGATACAGCGCTACTTAATAGCTTATCTTTGGTCAATGCATCTAAATTAAATGGCTCTATATCAGTATTTATATTAATAAATTCATCCAAATAGATTTGATATTGTTGATTAACCAATAATTTGAATGGATTTTTTAATAGGTTAATCAAATCCGATTCATCAATATATATATTATTGTGAATGGTTAAGGGCGTGACTGTATGCAAGTGAGCTTGGTGATTAGCAAGAGATAACCACCCCTGATCATATGATCCTTGTTGCTGATATTGTTGGCGCGCCGTATCAAATAAAGTAGGACTAAATGGTTGTAAAGGTTGTAAGTGAGTAACTTTATTGGCAAATGGTTCTGATGCCGGAAACTTATTGTTAAGGTAATCAATAAATTCCTGCAACACCAAGCTAGGCTCCAACGTCTGATTATCTTTTACACTTTGTCCTTGATAGCTAAGGTATAAATATTCTCTTGCCGATAATATCGCTTCTAAAAATAGGTAACGATCTTCATTTCGTCGAGACCGATCACCGTCTTTGGAATCACTACAAGCAATCAAATCAATACTGTTGGGTGATGTTACACGTGGGAACACGCCTTCATTTAAACCCAGAATACAAATCATCTTGAATGGTACACTGCGCATGGGTACCATAGAGCTGAATGTAACTTGCCCAGTTAAGAACTGATTAAGCGCATCCGGCATGCCAAAACGATCGGTCAAACTTTCTCGTATAATGGCAAGTTCTAACTCCCCTGTATAACCAGCAAATGCCACTTGTTTGCCTAAATCAACGACAGCCCGATGAATAGTCATCAGTACTTGTTCTTCTTGATTTGGACTAGCAAATAATTCCTCTAACATATTGCTCAATAAGCTGACCCATTGCTCAATTGGCTTGGTTCCCTGCAATGCTTGCCTGAACTGTTTTAATTGTTCGATGAGCACTAACAATTTTGCTAAGACGCGTGTATTTAATCCCTCAATGGCAATCACATAATCATAATTAGCAGGTTGGCCAGCAGCTGCACTATGCAAACAACCTAGTGCTAGGCGTTGTAAGCCCCATTCCCAAGAGTAGATATCGTCACTTTCATCACTGTGTAACACGCCCTTTTTATGTTCGGCATTTACGCCCCATTTGATGTTAGCCTGCTCCAACCATAGTTGACACAAAGAAAGCTCATCAGGCGTCAAAGTTAGTTTGGTTTGCACCATCGGGATATGCAGGTAATCAATAATCTTTAACACAGAAAAGCGGCTATCAGGTAACTCCAACATATCCAAAAACATCATTACCGCAGATTCACTATCCAAAGGGGCACGATCAGCAATTGAACAAACTAATTGTGGCGATCCTGGCGGTTGAGGCTTGTGCACTGGACGAAAGACGCTATTTACAAATGGGGCATATTCTTCTACTGATGGGCACATAACGAGAATTTCGTGAGGCTGAATACTCGGATCATGTTGTAAAATACGCAGTAACTCATCATGCAATACTTGAACTTCACGCACTGGGCTGTAACAGCTATGAATTTGTAGCGAACGATCCGGCTTTACCGCATCTTGTGCTGTTGGGTTGAGCATTCCTGTAGCAATATCAGTTTGGATGGTATGTAAAATATTCGTTGAGTGCTCTAGGTCATTTTCGGGAATAACAAACAATTTATTATCGGTAATATCTGGATAATTAATATCTTGTAACTGATTAAACAGTGTCCGTCCCTGACTGCCAAGATTAGCAAGCAGCGGATGCGGTTGTTCTTCAGCTTTTAACACTGCAATGCTATTGGCTAATTGACGTTTTAGCGCAACTTTGTCACTGACTAAATCGCCCCAATATTCACTACAAGGATTAAGGAAAAATAAATATACATCGGTATGTTTCGCCACTTCGGAGAAAAATGTAATTTGTGTTGGTGATAAGGTATTTACAGCAAAAATATATAATGGATTGGGCAATGTTTCAGCCGCACTTGCAAGGCCTTTGATTGCCTCAGCTCTAAGGTAAGCAGGATGTTGTGCATTTTCTTGAGTTAACATTTGCCAAATAAGTTGCTGCCAAGGCTCCAACGCTTCTGATAACCCAATAGTATTGCCTTGCTCCCATTGCGTTAACCAATCGCTGCGATAAATCGAGTATTGTTCAAAAATATCCGCAACTTGCTTGGCTAAGCGAAAACACTGGAGGTTAGGATCGTTTTGCGATTGCCAATAGGCATTGGCTAACGTTGCTTGAGCGTGTTCAGTAAACGCCTCTGATTGTAAAATACCGTATATATTCCACACTAGGTATTCTCGTTTATACGGAGAGTCATGCGGGACCTCATCACCTAACACTAAGCGACAAATACGATAAATCTCACGAGATACCAATGGAAAATCGATATTCATTGCCAAACCCGTTTGTTTGGCTATTTCCATATTGAGATAATGTTTCATTCCCTGACTCTCAACCACAATAGAAGCCGTATCAAATACATGACGTTTCTTTGCAGTATAGTCATCTTGAATAAAAGCTATTAACACTTGGGTTAATAACTCTTGTTTATTCGAGGGTACAACATGAAACATAGGCCAAATTTCCTTTTTAGGGTAAGTAAAAGCAAAGAATCCATTGTGTGTATTTTAACCAAATCGAACAAATGACACACATGTATGTTTATACAGTTAAGATGTTAAGTAAACATGATCATAAGCGCTTATGCAAGATCAGTTTTTGCAAAATAATTTATTTGCCATTTGTGTCTTAACCGAATACTCGAAAAGGTTTACACTAAGCGTAATTTAACACTGACTGAGAACACTATGCTCAACGCTCAACAACTCGCGACTATGCTTGAACTACAACACAAAATGAATACCAAAGTTAACCCACAATGGATTGATGCCGGATATGGCTTTATGCGCGCAGCCATGGTCGAGTCAGTTGAAGCAATCGAGCATCACGGTTGGAAATGGTGGAAAGCACAAGAAAAAGACTTGCCACAATTGCAAATGGAATGCGTTGATATTTGGCATTTTGCCCTATCGCATATCATTATCAAGTTTAAAGGTGATATATCGGCTAGTGCAACTGCTATTGCGCAAGAATTAGCAAGTCCAAATGACACTGTTACGTTCGATGGCACTGATTATACATTCGGCGCTCAATCGTTACTTGATAATCTAGAATTGATGACGGGATTAGCTTCAGCAAAACGATTTGATGTCGGTTTGTTTATGATGATTATTGTTCAATGTGAGATGTCTAGTGATACCTTATTTGAACAATATGTGGGTAAAAACATTTTGAATTTTTTCCGCCAAGATCATGGCTACAAAGAAGGCACTTACATCAAAGAGTGGCAAGGAAGAGAAGACAACGAGCATTTGGTTGATGTACTTGAAGCACTTGATGCCAATATGCCTAATTACGCCGATGCAGTGTATACAGAATTGAAACAGCGCTATCCTCAATAAGAACTTTACTGACAGTAATAAGTACTTCGCTCCCGTCAATAACGCGCAGCCCTAACCTTTGATTCAAGAACTAGGGCTGCATGTACATCTTAATCAATAAAAGTAATTTTACTCGAATGTTCGGCTAAAATAACACTCTTAAAACGTTCTTCCAATACATGACGTTTAACTTTTAACGTCGGTGTGAGTAGTTCGTTATCAATCGTCCATTCTTCTGACATCACAATAAAATGATCCAGTTTCATATGACTTTCGACTTTTTTGTTTACATGATCCATCGTATGTTGCAACGACTCTTTTAATTCACGTTTGGATAAATGCTGAGCATCTTCTGATAAAACCATTAATGCTACTGGTTGAGGTAGATCTCCTCCCGTCACACATACCTGCTCTATATTCGTATTTTCAACGATGATAGATTCAATCGGCGCAGGGACAACATATTTACCCTTAGAAGTTTTGAATATCTCTTTCAGACGACCTGTGATTTTAACAAAGCCTTCACTATCAATTTCGCCTTTATCACCGGTTCGTAAATAACCATCGTCGGTCATCGTTTCAGCTGTTTTTTCAGGTTCTAAATAATACCCAAGCATTACGCAAGGTGCTTTGACTTGAATTTCACCTTCATCGGAAATGCGAATATCAACACCATCATAAGCCTGTCCAATCGTACCGACTTTATCTGAACGAAATGGTACCGCAGAGGTGCCAAACGCGGAGTTTTCGGTCATGCCCCACCCTTCTGAAATATACACACCTAACTTTTCAAACCATTTAATCACTGATGGCGCCAGGGGCGCAGAACCAGATGCACATAAGCGGGCTTGATTGATGCCCATTTTGTTGCGAATTTTTTTAGCGATAATGCTTTTAACAATTGGAATACTTAATAAAATATTTAACTTATTTTGATGCATTTTAGCTAACACGCCCATTTGGAACTTAGTCCATAAACGCGGAACAGATACAAACAAGGTTGGTTGTGCACCACATACATCGCGGTTAAAGGTCTCTAAAGATTCAACAAACGTAACTTGCATACCAGAATAGATACTAGCTAATTCAATAATCACTCGCTCAGTAATGTGTGCAAGCGGTAAATAGCTCATCACTCGATCTGAGCTGTTACAGTCAAGCTGAGTAAGGCATGAACTCGCTGCCCAATTAATCGTACCAAAGCTATGCATCACGCCCTTAGGTTGCCCTGTGGAGCCTGAAGTATAAATAATCGTCATCAAATCATCTTGCTGAATATCTGGTGTGCCGATAACCGGCTCGACATTGGTAAAATCAGCCCATGACGTTTTCGCAGGGATCCCTTCATATGGGAAGCTGACTGTTGGCATGCTATCCGGAATAGGCGCTACTGCTTTTTCCATTTTATCTAATTTACCGACAAACATCAGCTGCACATCAGCATGTTCTAATACGTAATTGATGGTTTCTCCGCCAGCTGTAGCAAAGATAGGCACGGATACATGTCCGGCCATCATGATCCCTAAATCAGTAATAAACCACTCGGCGCAGTTTTTGGAAAAGATACAAATTCGACTACCTTTGGGTAAGTCTAAAGCCAACAAGCCTGCGGCAACTTTACGCACAGCTTGGCCAAATTCAGCCCAAGTATAATTGGTAATTACCCCATTAACTGGCTGACGTAAATAAAGATCATCGGCATGGTGGGTTTCCCAGTGATATAACATTGCTAGTGGGGATTTAAATTCTGTCATCGTGTTTTCACTTTTATTATTATTTGTAGGCATTCGTGTTGATATACATTTAGGAACACGCGTTCCATGATTAATTTTATATTAACATTGATAATACATCGTATCAGTCAAATTACTACGATATTGTAACCATTTTTTTTGTAAATTACTGTTCAATTGTTGAGTTTTGTTTACTCTTTTGTAGATTTTCACGTAAAAAGGAGAAAGTTTCTAAACTTGGAGCAGGTTTGCAAAAGTAGTAGCCTTGTAGAAAACGACAATCATTTTCCTTAAAAAAAGCAACTTGCTCAGCAGTTTCGATCCCTTCCGCGATGCATTTCATATTCAAACTCTTCGCCATCGCAATGGTCGTCAAGACGATCACTTCGTCATTCTTATCCTTACCAATACCATCGACGAACGATTTATCGATTTTAATCACATCAAATGGAAAATCTTTGAGATAACGTAAAGAAGAAAATCCAGTACCAAAATCATCGAGTGCGATGATAAAACCAGCATCAGAAAGAGCCTGCATGTAACTTAATGCTTTTTGTTGATCTCGGACTAAGACGTTTTCGGTAATTTCAAAGCGGATCGCAGAGGTGGGTAAATTATAATATTGTAGCCAAGTTACGATTTCTTGAACATCAAAATGAGTCTCAAAATGGCACGCTGATAAGTTCACTGATAAATACCCGTCAAAGCCATGTGCGTACCATTGAGCAATGTCTTTTATCCCTCTAAATATGGCGTCACGGGTCATTTCAACAATCATGCCTATTTCTTCTGCAATAGGAATAAATCGTTCTGGAGAGATATATTTTCGACCTCTTTTCCAACGCATTAACAACTCAAAACCGACAATTGCGTTCAAGTCGATATCAAATATCGCTTGATAATGATTCAAAAACTCTTTGTGTTCATGCCCGACTTTTATTTTATTTTGCATTATCAAATGTTCGCGGGCGGTCTCGTTCATTTCATCGGTATAAAATTGATACCCAGAATGAGCCTGACCTTTGGCATAGTACATGGCAATATCCGCATTGCGGATTAACTCATGGGCTGTTTGGCCATCTTGTGGGTAGACACTCACCCCCAAGCTACAAGAAACACTTACTGACTGTTTTTCTACCTCAACCGGCATTTCAATCAGTTTCATCAAATTATCTAAAATCGGGTATAAATGTTCGATGTGCTCTATCGAATCAACTAGTACTACAAATTCATCCCCGCCTAAACGAGCAACCGAATCATTGGCTCTAAAGTTGTCTTGTAAACGCCGTCCAATAGCGCGTAACACAGTATCCCCAGCTTCATGGCCTAGTGAATCATTAATTGGTTTAAAACGATCTAAATCAACGAAAATTACGCCTAGTTGTCTGTTTTGACGATGACATTGTTCAATGCTATGGACCAGTCTATCCATCAGTAGATTACGGTTTATTAAGCCCGTTAAATCATCATAATTGGCTACCCGCATCAACTCGCGTTCGGCGTTCTTTTGCTCGGTAATATCAGTCATTATGATCATATAATTATCAATCACATGCATTTCATATGCGTTTTCAATCGCTTTAACCGTCAACATTATATCGACCACCGGCCCATCTGGAATGCTAAGTTGGGTGACCTCTTTGTGGTATTCACCTGGCTTTAATTGATCTAACACGTTAAACATTTTAAATTGCAACTGCTGATCACTTTGAAATTTATGCATCAATTGATAGGTTAAATCTTCAGATTCTGTGAGATCAAAGCGTTCATACAGCGCTGGGTTCGCTCCCACAAACTTGCCATTTCGGGCTAAGATCAGCACCCAGTCATGGGTATTTTTGAATGCATCGCCAAACATTCTTATTTTTTCTTGCACTTGCATGGAATCAGAAATGTTATTGTAAGTACCTGTTACAACAATCGAGTTATCTTTATCATCTTTTATATAATTGCCTAAATCACGGTACCAATAACTCTTACCCTCAACACTTACCAAACGATAGGCAACGTCAAGTTTGGTCGACTCGGTATTCAAAAATGCATTCCAAGCATGTAAAAATTTTTCTTTGTCACGACGATGAATTAACCCTAAAAACCCATCAAAGGAAATGGTTTTGCCTCTTGTATACCCTAAATCATCAATAAAACGTGCGGCTGTGATCGTTTTATCTCCGCGGTGATATTCCCATACATGAGAATTACTGGCAGCCATTGCATTACTCAAACGGTCTTTGATTTTTTCTAGGTTTTTATAAGTCTCAGCTAATTGTTGAGCATGATGTTGTCGATGTGTGGCCCAGATCACTAAGACTCCTGCAACAATCAAAAAGTACAACGCATAAGCTAATGGCGAGGCCCAAACCGGATAGCGAATGTTTAATGATATCGTTGCAGGAATTGTTTGTGCTTGACCGTCGATTTGAACAGAAAATGTGTACTCACCGGGCTCAAGTTTTGCAAACATAACTTGATTGTTAGACGTGGTTGCTTGTGTGATGACTTGATTTCGTTGCCGTAATTCATAAGAAAAGCGCACGCCATTTTTACGGTACGTGACAGGTTGTGCAAAATATATAGTTAGACCTATATCATCGTGCTCTAACTCAAAATCATGCCCACTTAAAGAATGAAGATTGGTATTGAGTACTCGGTTATTGAGCGTTACCTCAGTGATATCAACCTGCCCCACCGGCGTTGAAAGTTGTTTAATCGTCACGCCATTAAACCGTGTAAATCCTTTTGGAGAACCATATACAAAATCACCATTTTGCAAAGTGATAAACGCATATTGGTTAAATTCAACTGAATCGAGACCATCGATTAGGTGATAATTTTCTATTTTTAACGTAAACGGATTTAGGGAATGCAACCCTGAATGAGACGAAAACCAAATATAACCATCTCTGGACTCTTGCAGTCCGTAGACCAGATTAGACGCTAACAATCGATCTTTATTGAGTTTATGTAACGGAGCAAAAGTGACCGAATCCAGCCCAACCAAACCATAACCTGGATACGAAATCCATAAGGTTCTATTGTTATCTAGTAGTACTTCAGAAGCATACACATCAACCGATGTGAGTTTTTCTAATTGATGATACAACGCAAACTCACCGCTGTTAATATCCACACTAAATAGTGCGCCAATGCCTCCGATCAGCATTCGATTTTGATCTAACGGGTCAACACCAATAATCGAAGATATATTGTAATAGTTCAAGCCCTGGGGTAAATAAACCGTGCGCAACTCGGAGGTATGATAGTTAAATTTTTTGATACTGGCTTGATCAATAAACCATAACCAACCGGTTTTATCTAAGGCTGCATGATTTATATATTGTTGTGACCAATTGTACTGAATATTGCTCACTTCAGGCAGCGCAACAATTTGTTTACTCGCCACATTAAATAATTGCAAGCCGTTGTCATTCACTAGCCATAAATGATTATCTGGTGCAGGTAATATGCGATGAAATGCAGTGCTACCATATTGCTTTATGTCTTCTTCACTATCAAGATACAGGGCGCTTGTCCCATTTAATAAATTATATTGAGTCAAGCCATTATCAGTACCCACCCACAACTCTTCATAATTTTGCTGATAAAAACTCCACACCAAATTATTCGTTAACACTTGCGCAGATTGATTATCCCGTGAATTTTTAATGGTCGAAAACTTCACACTATTGGGAGTCCAAAATAATGCCCCGTTGAACTGTGTGGATAACCAAAGATTTTGTTTTTCATCGATCACAATATCCGTCACGCTTAAATCTGCGGCGACATCATCCCCAAGTAATGGCGCAAATTGATAGGTAATAGTCTCTGCACTAGGATCGTACATAAACACCCCAAGATCGGTGCCGACGTAAAATTGATTACTCACAGGACGATAGACAATTGAATGAATATTGCGTTGCTGGTCAATAATGCTCGCCTGTGGCGCCTCGGTTCCTTGCTGAACGCTTTCAATCAATGCATCTAAGTCAAAGCGCACCAAGCCCTGCACTAGTCCAACAAGCAATATGTTTTGCTGGGGATCAACATACAACACCTTACTATTGTAGCTATGCAAATCAGCAATATCATCTCGATCCAATGGCAGCGGCACTACGACATTTGTTGCTTGGTCGATTGCAAATAGGCCTGAACTCGTCGCTACAAATAAAATATTTTGTTGTAACACTGCGTAATTGATGGAAACATTACGATCGATTTGTGTTTGGCTTAAAGTAAATAGCGGACTGAGAGTCTGTGTTGCAAGATCGTATTGCAAGATTGTTTCATTTAGCGTAATCAAGACGTTACCGGTTTGTGGCTCAGTAAAGTTCATCGCATATTGAAACCAACTGCCATAATTAGCAAACGACTCTTGCACAATGAGTTCAATTTTTTGAGTACTAGGGTCAAATGTAAATACCCCTGAATTACCCGCCGATAGCCATATTTTGTTGTCACTACTTTGGAATAATTGATAAATTGGCAAATCAGAAAATTCATTTCCAAGTCCATTTATTTGCCTAATTTTACTGCCATCAAAGCGATTCAAGCCGGTTTCAGTCGCAATCCATAGATAACCATTATTATCTATGATCATGTCATTCACGGTATCTTGACTCAGACCTTGTTTGGTGGAGATTTGAAAAAACCGAGGGTGTGAAATATCAGCAACAGAAGACGATGCAGCAGCTATTGCAGAGATGCTTAATACGCACATACAACAGGCCAATACAATCTGGGCTATGTTGTGGAGCCAATCGACATTACGTCCTTGTTTCACATTATACCTACTTTTGTCCAATCCATGGATGCTGAGTATTACTCAACAATATATAAAGTAGGTTATCGACAGTTATATAAAAGTATTAAATAAGCATTAGCGTGGAAGCGGTTGAGATAAGGACGCATTCGCTTGTTCATGGTAACTACATGAGTCTTTATCAATTATCACACTTGCTAAACTCTCACCATACATACCGCTATAGGCATAAATGAGTGGAATGTTATTGCCTAAGAAAATATCCATTTCTTCTGAAAAACAAATACTTTCATGAAGCTCAACACGCATCACATCAGAAAAATTATGACTATCAATATCTGCGGCAGGAAAATGCAACAAGGTAAAATGATACACAAATGAAGTGTCCACCACACTCGTTCGGTCTAAGCGGGTATTGTCATCTACTAGCTGTGGGAGAGCTAAGTTCATCTCCACCGAAGCATCAACTAAATCAGAATTAAGTTGTGAGCTAGCTAAAGCATGCCCACTCAATACAGATAACCCCATAGAGATAAATGGAATAAACAACTGTTTGTATCTCATAAATATCACCTTTTTTATGCATTTTTTTTGCACTTTTTTTTGGTACTTTTTTTTGGTACTTAGTGGCGAACTAGTCCAGTCCGTCTATAGTTATGTTGCTCAACTTTAAAAGGAATTACTGTGCACCGATTACTTAAACTCATTGCGTTAGCAACGATTGCAAGCTATGCCCTTGTCGCGTTATTAGTCTGGTTTTTGTATCACAAAACATTACTTCACAATCACTATATGGCGGTGGTTATTTTTTCGATCCTGCCGTTAATTATTAACTCAAAACAGGTATCTGATACCGCTGTGTCATTTTATTTTTCAGGTCTATTGGCTAATCTGTTATTACTCGTATCCGAATCCGTCAATCTGGTTATAACGCCTGAAACATTTTTAATTTTCATTTGCTTTTATGGCTTAGGGAATTTGCTATTCATCCTTAGTTGGTTGTTTCGTAGTACGAAACCGACCAAATCGATAACTGCGACCGAAACCGCAGCCCTTGAGCCTGAACATAAATAAAATTCATGTTCAGTGTGAACTGCATGTCTTGTTCCATAATCATCAGCAATATTTGATTCCCAACCTAACTCATTGAAAATATTAGCGTTACATATTAACCACTAGCTCTACAGGTAAACTAATAGGCACATCTAAATTAGCATTCTGTAAAAAATCCAGACAACAACCTGCATTTCACAAAATACCGTCTACTATTAACCAATAATGAGTATTTTAAGCCTATTTCGATTATGCGCATGAGTGGTATGAGGCATAAACGCATTCACCAACCGCAGCATCTCTTGTTGATCTGTTTGTGCATTTCAATGTGCTTGAGTGCGACTAGCTTACTGATACAGTTTCACCCTAAATTATTTCAACACGTTGAACGCACTTATGGTGACGCGGCAAAAAAACGCGTCAGCCAGTGGCAAGCCTTACTCGAAGCGGGGCAAGGTCAAGATGCAGAGCAACAATTAACGCTAGTGAATGATTTTTTTAATGCCTTTGCTTTTGTTAGCGACCAAAGTCATTGGGATGCACTTGATTATTGGGCTACCCCTATCGAATTTATAGGGACTAATGCGGGCGATTGCGAAGATTATAGTATTGCCAAGTATGTCAGTTTGCGGGCGCTAGGTGTGCGTGAAGAACAACTCAGATTAGTCTATGTTAAAGCGTTAGCATTAAACCAAGCTCATATGGTGCTGGCTTATTATGCTTCTCCCAGCTCAGTTCCGTTAATTTTGGATAACCTGACTGCAAAGATTGAGCCTGCGACAGCGCGGACTGACTTACGTTTTATTTATAGTTTTAATGGTGAAGGTTTGTGGAATGCAAAAGCCCAAGGGCGTGGCCGAAAGATTCAACCTGGCGGAAATAATCGCTTATGGGCTGAGTTGCATCGCAAAATAGAATTACATACTCCCCTTTCAATTGGAGAATAAAATGTCACTAAAAAAACAGTTACTGTTTGGCATGATAACAATTTTAACGTTAACGTTTATGAGCTTGTTTTTCTTGCAAATGAACGCGACACAACGCTTTGTCGAGCGGCAATTAGACTCGCATGCACAAGACACGGCCACTTCGTTAGGTTTAGCGATATCTCCAGCATTGCAGGGTTTGCCTGATATTGCGACGATTTATACTATGGTCAATGCTATTTTTGATCGTGGCTATTATCGGTCAATTACACTATTGAATACGCAAAACGCGATTATCATTCAACGCACTAACCCCACACAAATTGATAGTGTACCTAACTGGTTTCAATTACTGTTTAAGATCCAACCTCCCCTAGTTGACTCACAAGTGTCTAATGGCTGGAGCATTAATGGCACATTGCAAGTACAAAGCCACCCCGGATTTGCTTATGAACAACTCTATGCTGCTGCGGCAGATAATTTGCTCATTTATGGCACAGGTTTACTTATTACCATTGTGTTTAGCTTAGTGATAGTCAATGTAATTTGCCAAACCTTAACCTCTATTCAAACCCATGCACAAAAATTGAGTGACGGTGACTATCAATCTATCGAAAACGTGCCCAACACCCTCGAACTAAAAGAAACGGTTCTGAGTTTTAATGGCATGACCAATAAACTCGCCACCGTACATCAACGTTACAACGATGAAATTGCGCGTTTTAAAACTTATGCATTAACGGATAAACAAACCAATACTGGCAATCGCAGGGCGTTTGAAGCGACCCTAAAAAAGATGTTACTTAACCGGAAAACGCTATCAGATACATCTGACGATAGACCAATCTCTGAACAAAAATCGGTATCTGGCGCGACAGGCACTATGTATATTATTCGTTTAACTAGCCTGCAAAGTGTCAGCGACAAACTCGGTTTTAATAGTCAACAACAGTATACCCAAGACGTAGTAAACAAAATTGCTGAATTTTTTGCCCAAGAAGAATATCCTCAAGTCTACCGCCTAAATGATGCTGATTTTGTTGTGTTAAGTTCAGTTATCGAGCCCGAACAAAGAGATGAGCAAATCAACGCGCTTTACCAACATATCAAACAAATCGATAAAAGCGAGTATAAACAAGGCGTAGTTGCTATAGGTGCTGGAGAATTTAGCCCAGGGTTATCGTATGACGTGGTCATGACGCGCACCGATAATGCCCTAACTACCGCGTTGGAATCTCAGCCGAGCATTTATGTTCATCAGACGAATGATCCTGTGAGTAATAACACCCAATGGCGAGCAATTTTGGATACGATTATTGCACAAGAATCCATTGAGTTTGTATCACAGACTATTCACCAAGATAAACATGTCATGTATCAAGAGTGGTTTACCCGCTTTAATGAAAACGACGCACATAGTACTTCTGATATTTTTGCCAATGCACACAAACATGGCTATATGCTCGAATTCGATAAACTCATTGTGAAACATGCCTTGACTAAACTGACCAAATCGCCAGCTAAAATAGCCATTAATTTATCGCGAATGGCATTAGCGGATAGTGAATTTCACGATTGGTTTTTCGATGCGTTACCCGTTTCACCTAGTATCACTCGAAAACTCATTATTGAGATCCCTGAACGGGCATTAGTCGATGATTTTCAACAGATTAATGCGTTTATGTCGCAAGCTAAAATTCGTTTTATACAGTTTACGGTTGAGCGCTTTGGCGCACAGTTATCGTCGATTCAACATTTAAAAGCACTGCGACCCGATTATTTAAAACTAGACCCTAGATATACATTCGCTATCCACCTTGAAGATGAACAACAACGATTGGTCAAAACACTTGTCGAGCTTGCTCATAGTTTAGGTATTAAGGTCATTGCCGAGCAGGTTGAGTCTGAAGCTCAAGCGCTATGCTTAGAATCATTAAACGTCGACTGCTTACAAGGTTTTGAAATCAGTAAGTTAGAGCAAGTTTTTTAAAGGATATTTTGCTTTATCCGGATACACGGTCTAGGTTTAAAATAAGGAATTTTATAAGTACAATTTTAAGGATTAAGTGTGAAAGTAATATTAGGCGTGGTATTAGTGTGCGCACTCGGTGCTATTGCGGTTTCCCTATTTATTAATTCTGAACGAGAATCCCAAACGTTACCAGAACCAACACCAGTCATATCGGAACCGGTTAACTCAGCGGTGAATGAGGAAACAACAAACGAGCCTATGCCCGAAGACGAAGAAGTTCCAGCACAAGGATTATCAGAAAACCCAATACCAGAAATCAGCGACGCGAATCGTTTTGTGATCCCCGACATGACAGAAGCTGAATTAAGTCGTATTAATGGTGTTAAATCACAACAAACTGAAATTGTTAAACCGTTACCTGTGTTTACTGCAAAAGCAACTCCTAAATCCCACAGATCGCCTAAAGCGCCTGAAGTCATCGATGATGTCAACTTAACCTACAAACGCAATACCGTGATCGTGACCGAATATCCAGATGTTCAGATGGATGCAACGGCTGCAGGCACGCCACAAAGAGTAAAAACATCAGAATTATTAGATACCTTGGCAAAATCAGGCATATTAATTGACGGCACGAATGCAGCCGATATCAGTGCAGCTCAATTGCGTGAAAATAGGTTATTTGGTGATCCGACTCAACCTGGATATCAACTACAACAACAAATAATCGACCAAATGGAGCAAGGTGCTAATTTTGTTGAAGCGCTGAGCCAAGTCATGAATGACGCTATCAACCCAACCAGAACAATATTAAATGATAGCGCTTTTAGCGCAGTCGATAATGACTTTGATTTAGCTGTTGATTTTATGCAACTGATGGCACTGACCAATGAACTATCACCGGTTGTAATTGAATTAATGAATTTATTCCCTGAATTTGCCGAACAAAACATTCGACTCGGCGTATCACTCTACCCTGATTATGCGCAAGATGTTCTTAATGCTGCGGCACAAACAGCAACCATAGATCCTGATTCAGCATTACTAGCTGCTTTAGATGCCGGTGCCGATCCAACAGATGTGTCCAGTGCAGCAGCAGCAGGTTTAGCTCCAGCAGCTAATGTTGGCATTATCGCACCTACTGCAGCCCCACTAGGAGCAGGAATTGGTGCGGGAGGAACTGGCGGTGGCGATACAACGACATCGGCTAATTAAATTTATCAATACGTCGATAACGTTAGTACTGAGCTAGCAATTAAGGGATGACATTGCCAATTTCCTCTACGATTTTCTTTTCTGAACACATGCTAAAAAAGAGCAAAACATGGGTCATGTATTTGTTTTTTGGGATTATTGCGTGGTCAGCCATACCACTAGGCTCGAATCGACCTTGGGCGGTGAATATATTACAAATATTCATTGCTGTGACATTTTTACTTACTTTATTTGCTTACTATCAACAACATACTGCTCGTTTGTTGCAGTTTAAAGCTCCGATCATCTTGTTTAGTGTATTTATTAGCGTGGCTTTGCTGCAAATCATCCCTATGCCACTTGGGCTAGTCAATCAATTATCTCCAAATAGCGCTGCTCCTTTTTTAGCATACCAAGAACACTGGCTGACAATGAGCACCGAAAGCAGTATGTCACGAGCGGCGTTCAATAAGACGTGGATGTTTTTTTGTACCTTCGTGATTGCATTACATGTCTTTTCCCGCAGTAAAAATATCGAAAAAATGCTATGGGTGATAGTAGGTGTCGGTGCATTCCAAGGTTTATATGGTGCTTACGAGATCTTACTGCAATATGATTCAAGCTTGATGTTTAACATTCCGTATAAAGACCGTGCCAGTGGCACTTTTGTCTATCATAATCATTTCGCTAATTATTTAGTATTGTGCTTGTCGGCGGGCATGGGTTTGATTGTCATGCGCACCCAAAATAATAACGCCACCTCCGTAAGTTCCTTTTTATTGCATGCGATTGCAGGGCTTCTTTCCAAAAAAATATTAATCAGACTTGCGTTAGTGATCATGGTAATAGCCTTAGTTATGTCACGGTCACGCATGGGTAATATTAGTTTTTTCTTGTCCATGACATTAGTTGGTGCATTAGCGTTTATGACTATGCGCAACCGCAGTGTCGGCCTGAGTATATTGTTACTCAGCATTTTCTTTATTGATTTGTTTTTACTGAGTGCTTGGTTTGGTTTGGATAAAATTAAAACCCGTCTAGAAAATACTTCTTTGCTTAATGAAACTCGTGATGAAGTATTACGAGATGCCATGCCTATTGTCTATGATTTCCCACTATTTGGTAGTGGCGGCAATACTTTTTATAGTATTTTTCCACAATACCAAGCGACCAAAGTACATGGCTTTTATGATCACTTACATAATGACTTTGTGCAGTTCATAATTGAGTATGGCTTTATCGCAGTGATCTGTTTAGGTTTATTGGTATTACTGGCAATCAGTAAAGCATTTACGGTTATGCGCGAGCGTCACAATGCTTTATGTAAAGGAGCGAGTTTTGCTTGTCTATTAGCGCTTTGTGCGACCTTGATGCATATGACGGTTGATTTTCCGTTACAAGCCCCTGCAAATGCGATGCTCTTTGTAGTGTATCTAGCGATGGCTTTAAGCTTGGCTGCTCTGCCTCGAAACCGAGTAAAACAACGACAACATTCAGAGCCCGAAGCACATACGATCAGCGAAATAGTCACTGAGTAAAGTTATACGTTTTTCACGCACTTGAGGTGTTTTTGTGAATGTTCATCTTGCTTAAGCCAACCACACACATCACTTTTTATATTCGTAGTTGCAATATATTTCAAGATAACCTTTCGCGATTGTGGATTTCGGATCCCATTACTTAAATGGTGAACAAACATCGCTTGCTGCTCCATAAAATATGGGTGCTGCGATAAGTATAATGCCCCGCCAATTTGCACAATAAACTCATGCACTTCAGCCTTCATACGACCTAAACGATGCGCATTCGTAATATGGGTAAATAATTGTTCATCAATCGTATTTTGGCGCCATCGGATCATCCCTAAATTAGCTTGTGTGACTGGCCAGTAAGGACGCAAACCCGCAGCACTTTGATAATGACTGTAAGCCAAATCAAGCCATTGACGCTGAACCATTATGGTATCTTTATCTTTGTGTTTTTCCGCAATAACATTTAACGCTAAATACTCATAAAGGCTACCTAACGTTTCATGGTAGTTAGCACGATCGGGATCAATATCTATGGCGTTTTTTGCCGCTTTGATAACCGCTTGTTGTTGCGAAAAATCGCCTGCAGCAAATGCTGCTAAGCCATTTTTAGCGTGTTGAAAATGATAATGTGCTCTACTGGACTGTATGCTGCTAAACAAGGTCCACAGAGTCAATACTAAAGCAATGCCCCATAACGCATGTTTGACATTGGGTGTTTCAAACACACTCTTACTCACCGTTTTGGTAACGAGTGCTGCGCGATGTTTACGGCGGCGCTTACCCTCATGACTGACTTGCATGTTTACGACTCCTGCATGGTGATGCACATGGTTTATTAGGGCACACGATTAAATGACAACTTACTGCCAATTGATAGACTGGGTAATGGACTGGGGTATAGTTAGCGTTAAAGCTTGTGCTTTCTCATCACCAACATGCTGAGAAATCAGTTCACGACATTCAGCCATTTGATTGTAACGTCGCGATAAATCATGCATATCCGACGCAACATAAGCAAAGTACCCTTCTTCTAATAATTGCCATGTGACTTTTTGTACATCAGACTTGAACGTATCGGTAAATGAGCCAGCTGTACCTTGAAAAATAGCTCCAGCATCATGTAAGCGTTTTATCTTTTCTGGGTGTTTCAGAATATCTCGATTACGTTCAGGGTGGACAATAATCGCTTGGATCCGGTGTTGTTTCAGCCACATCAATAAGTTCTCAATTCCCGCTGGGATATGGCTATGAGACATTTCTAATAAAAATGCAGGTTTACTTTGCCATTGTCCTATAACGGGTAAATTCGCTTGCTGAGCCCACTGCACGATTTCGGTACACATCCTAATTTCAGCACCCAATGCTAATTTTAACGGGATGTTATGCGCGTGTAATTGACGCACAGTTTCATCAAATACCCCTTGCACATCATATATATGATTGTCATAGCGCCCTAAATGCCAATGAGGAGTACACATCATATGCGTAACTCCAACATCAACTGAATGCTGAGCTAGTGCCAAGGTATCTTCCATTGAGCGCGCTCCGTCATCAATATTGGGTAAAATATGGCTATGTAAATCAATCATGGTGCTGTTCCTTTATTATGATTGGTAATCATATCGGTCGTAATATCCAGCAAACTCACCGTATTTATCAGCGCGATGAATATCAACTTGATTTAATACTACACCGTCTACTCGCTTACCATTCATCAAGAAGCGAGAAATACCGTTGTTAATTAAACCTTCATCGGTGTCATTGGCTTTGACGACATACACAACTGAATCGGCTGTTTTTGCCAGAACCATCGCATCACTTACCGCTTGTGTAGGCGCTGAATCAATAATGATGTATTGGTATTTTTGCTTCAGTACGGACATGATCCGAGTAAAGCGCTCACTCGATAATAGCTCTTGTGGATTAGGCGGGATCGTACCGGCAGGTAAAATATGCATGCCGCTTTCTTCATCGATACACAAGCATTCGCTTAACTCATGGGTTTTGGCGATTAAATTAGATAAGCCAGGCTGAAATCCCGCTAAATTAAATTGTTTTCCAACCGAAGGTCGGCGCATATCAGCATCGATTAATAACACCATTGCTAACTGACTAAACGCAAAACCTAAGTTAATAGCAACCGTGCTTTTCCCTTCTTTGGGTACTGATGAGGTGATTAACATGGTTTGTGATGATTTATCTAAATTCGAAAATTGTAAACTCGTCCGTAACGTACGGATCGCTTCAGAAAACACATGATGTTCATCTGCAAAAAAATGCCTAACTGGCAAACTCGTCTTGCGTTTTACTTTTTCTAGAGGTAACAACCCTAGCATTTTTTGATTTAGTTTTCGCTCCACATCTTCGACACTGCGGATCCCTCGATTAAGTGTATCTTTGATAATCGCGGCGGAGATAGCGAGAAGTAAACTGGCGACAAACGCCAGTAGAATAAGCATAGCCTTACGCGGCTTAAATGGCATTAAAGCCGGTTTTGCGCCATCGAGAATTCTTGCATTAGCACGCTCAAAACCTCCTATTTCATTGGTTTCTTTGAGCCGAGTAAAAAACGAACTATACAGTTGGTTATTAATTTCAACTTCTCGCTGTAAAGCCAGATGCTGGTTTTCTAAATTGGATAATTTACGATAGTTTTGTTTAGCAGAATCAACTTCTATTTTTAATGCATTTACTTTGGACTCTGCGGCTTGATATTCTTGGTAGATCCCGCCGACTAATGCGCTAACTTGGCGAGCTAACGAATCATCAATTGATTCTAATTCAGCATTCGCAGCAATCATTTTGGGATGTTTTGGTCCATATACTTTGGCTAACTCAGAAACACGAGATTGTGCATTCAGTTGTTGTTTTTTGACATTTTGGACAGTGGGATGATTTTGTACTTCTTGCAACGAGGCGACATCTTGTTTTGATTGTTGGTCATTGACCTGCTCAAATATAGATCGGACCCGAGCTAGATTGTTTTGTGCATCGACAAACAACGCTGTGTAACGCTGTAGCTCTTCAGATGCTAGACCGATGACACCGTCAATATTGACCAGTTTTTCTTTTTCGTAAAAAGCATTTAATGCTTGTTCTGATTTAATTAAGTTATTTTTTAATCCTGCTAAACTTGTATTGAGCCAAGTCGTTGCCTTGGCCGTCATTTCTAATTTAGCTTCAAGGTAGTTTTCAATGTAAACGTTGGCGACAGTATCGCTGATAGTTGCTGCGAGTAATGGATCTTCTGAGACAAATTCGATTTCTACCACATGTGTATGAAATACCGGTTTAATATCGATATTTGCTTGTAGTTTAGCTATGGCGAAATCGAGCTTATTTTGTTGTTTTTCGGCATCACTGAGTACAACAGTTGGCGCTTCAGGAAATAATGGGATCGCAGTTTTTATTAGCTTTTTGATACTACTAATACTGCTCGCTAGACCAGATTGATTTTTGGCTAGTTGCTCATAATCAAATAATGGATGTGCCGTCAAATTAAGACGTTTGACAACTCGTTCAGCTATTTGTCGCGAGCGTAAAATTTCATATTGAGTTAAATAATACTCACGTCGAGATGAGTCAAAACCATAGACCTCTTCGATTGACATTACGTTTGTGCGCTCTGTTTCAATCAACAAGGTAGTACTCGATTGATATAGGGGCGTCATGGCTAATACAAACAAGGACACCACTAAACTCATTACAATCGCAAATGCTAATATAGCCCATTTATTGCGGGTGACGGCACGCCAGTATTGACTGACATCAATACTGTGGTTATAAAATAGCGTATCGTCCATTTTTGCATCCATCTAGCTGCGATCCTTAAAAAAACGTTTTCTTCACTTTGATACTATCGCCGGGGTAGATAAACTGGTTCGCATTCACTTCAATAGCTTGTGCAACTCCACCGATGTCTCTAATGACTTCTACTTCTGTTTTAGAAGCGCGTTGCGTATAACCACCAGCAAGTGCCGCCGCCTTATCAATTGTTAAACCGGGTTGATAGGGGTAGCCTCCAGGTCGATTAACCTCGCCATCAATAAAAAAGGGACGATACTCTTCGATACTCACAGCCACGGAAGGATTCACTAAATAATCCCCCAATAAACCTTTATAAATATAAATCTCTAACTCATTAGCAGTCATACCCACGACACTGATTTCGCCTAAGAGTGGATAATTAATCATGCCATCATTTGATAAGCGGGTTTTTAATAACAGATCGGCTTGACCGAACACTTTAATTTGAATAACATCTCCAGAACCTAATTTATATTGGGACAAATTAAAACTCATACTGGCTTGAGCACTGTGAGCCGAAACTATCGTTCCTAAATTTAGGACCAATACAACTAATAAACCAATCGTATATCGGATCATAATGTTACTCTGATGTTGAGATTGAGTAGATGGCGGTCATAATCAATCGCTAAGCGATTAGATTGACGTTGTTCAAATTGATAACCGAGTTGTAAGGTAAGCCAACGACGAAAATCATAATCAAGCTTAGTTGACATTCCCGATACATCATCAATTCGAGTAAGAAAGCCGTCCGTATTACCTTCGTAAGTGTTAGTGCCATATTGAAGATTTAACTCTGAACGCAACCGCTCCAACCAAGAGTGTCGCCAAGTTAAGGCAAGTGAACGATTATCAATAAAGTTGCCTTCCCCATTGGTCTCAAAGGTATCTCGTGCTGTGCTCAAACGAAAAAAGGTGCGATCCATAGGGGTCCAATCCACACCAACATTCCAATCTGAACCACTAAAATCAGGACGTAGTGGCGAATCAAAGTTCTTTTGTTGTATTCCTATTTTAGCAAAGCCTGACGTGTTTCTCGTGGAATTCCAACGCACACCAACTAATGCACTATTCGCTATACTATCCAAAGGATTAGTTATATCTTGGGCAAAGTCATACGTGATATCTGTGCTACGAAGTTCAATTAATGCATCTGTTGCTGGGGCAATTCGATAATAAAAAGTACCACCGACGCTCAAAAAGTTACGATCTCGGATCAAATAATTAGGGGTGTTGACATCATAATCTAGACTGGTGTGATTAATATTAAGCTCTAAGCGGCCTGTCGCCTTCTCTGCTCCATAAAAATAAATCCCATCGACTTGCGTTTGTACGTACTCATCGGGCGTAGCTAGTTGATTTCCAGAACCAATCGAAAATACAGTACCACGGGCATCATGACCGAGTTCATAAGCTGAGGATAATTCAAAACGATGACGTTCATTAGCGTATAAATCAAACTGAGCAGAAATAAAATGGTCGGTATAATTATCAATTTCACTACTGTAATAGTGTCCATCAGCTAAACGGTAACCCAATTGAAAACGGTTACCATCATATTCATTCACCAAGATCAACTCTGGCGAAATGACACGCACCCAACCATCCACATCACCCTCAGGTGCACGTAGTACATTTGAATCATAATAATGATCAAAATTGAGTATTGGAAACAAGTCAAAGCCACCTAGCTCTAATGCGCCTCCCTTTATTGGTTCATATTCACGCGCTTGCACATGACTTACCATCATTAGCGCACAACATGAATACAATAACAGCGTAAAATACTTATAAACACACATCGTCGACATCGACTATCCTTCCTTGGAAAATTAATTACAATCGTACTAACTTAATATAGACCATGCTTTTAAAAACGCATTGATTTACATGATTAAATTTTTAACTTTTGTTATTACGCTTAATCACAATTCGTTTTGCATCTACGACTGCGCGTTTGATCATAACCGGTGCAGATATCTGAAACAGATCGCCATTGACACCGACCAATGTTGATTTAACACCACAATCTTTTGCTATCGCACTATGTCGCTGCAAATGCGGCGCTTCTCCATGAACGGGTATACTAATTTCAGGTTGTACCCAACGATACATGCTTCTTAGTTCTTGTTCATTAGGGTGCCCAGATGCATGTATTGGTAGTACACTTTCGTGAGCTTGCACTACTTGTATCTGACGCTGGGTAAATAACTTTACTAATTGCGCAATCTGCTGCTCATTACCGGGAATCACAATCGTACTAAAGATGATCGTATCTTGAGGTGTCAGTGAAATGTCGCGGTGAGTATCTTTAGCTAGTTGATTTAGCGCAGCTCTTGGCTCACCTTGAGATCCAGTTGCCACTATTAACACTTCTTCTTCCGGTAAATACCCTACATGCCTAGGATCGATCAATTGACAATCCTCGGGCCAGTAGCCTGTGCGCCGAGCAATACCAATCATATTAACCAGTGAACGCCCAAACACTGCCATCCTTCGTTGTGTCTTTTGCGCTACACGCGCAATCGTAATTAAACGAGCAATATTTGAAGCAAAGCACGCAACGACTACGCGCTTCGGTGCACTATTGATATAGTGATATAAACCTGCCTCACAGGCACTTTCGGATACCGAGTTACCATGCTTTAATGCATTAGTTGAATCACACACCATAGCATCAATATCTTGGCTTGCGAGATGTTTAAAATAATCATAATTCACCCCTTCCCCGACAACGGGTTTAGAGTCTAATTTCCAATCACCAGTATGAAATACCTTGCCAACAGGTGTCGAAATAACCAGTCCACAAGGCTCAGGTAACGAATGAGTAATGGGCAACCACTTTACGTTAAAAGGACCAATTTGAAATTCATCTAAAGGCTTAATTTCAATAATTTCGACCAAATGACCGAAATCGAACTCACTGAGTTTGCGCCGCAGTACTTCGGCAGTAAATTTAGTTGTATAAATAGGTTGGCGAAAACGCCGCCATAAAAAAGGTATAGCACCGACATGGTCTTCGTGAGCATGGGTAATAATAATGCCGCACAGTAAATCTTTGCGCTCTACAATAAAGCTAGGATCAGCTGCGACTAATTCATGTCGTTTAACGAATTCAGCATAGTCGTCTTGTGGATTAAGTGGAGTATTGAAAGTTAAACCACAATCAACCATTAACCAGCGACTAGCATGTCCATACAAGTTCAGGTTCATTCCAATTTCGCCACAACCTCCAAGTGGTAAAAACCATAACTGTTGTGCA
>Ga0222715_10000232_pt1 | contig 59146 bp, 56 predicted proteins | sample C33_9DmetaG_FD_165056 | JGI IMG/M metagenome (GOLD analysis project Ga0222715, IMG submission 165056) | Estuarine water microbial communities from San Francisco Bay, California, United States - C33_9D | ecosystem: Environmental > Aquatic > Marine > Unclassified | place: USA: California...
CTACTTCGTAGTGTCGCATACTATTTCCTCTCGGTTAAAGCCTCCTGTCAAATGCAGTGAGGCAAGGATTAAAAAACGTAAATTATACTGTTATTTTTAATATTATCAATAATTTAATCGAACTAATGCGCCTCATTAAGCAACGTGGTCCTTGAGATTGGGTCCATAAATACGCACTTTTAAAAATTTAATTTCATCTCGGACTTCTGCTGCTTTTTCAAATTCAAGATTACGAGACATTTTCTGCATACTTTTTTCTAACTTTCCAATTTCCTTGATCAACTGAGGCTCAGTCATATCCTCATACTTTCTGTACTTTCTTTTGTCATTTTGGCTTAATTTAAAAGACTCTGTATCTAATTCTTGCTCAATAATATCCTTAATTTTTTTCTTTATCCCTTCGGGTGTAATATTATTAATTCTGTTGTATTCGATTTGCTTTTCTCGTCTTCTTGCCATCTCCTGCATAGCAGACTTCATACTTTTTGTTTCAGAATTTGCGTAAAAAATGACTCGGCCATCAAGATTTCGAGCTGCACGGCCAGCAGTTTGAATTAATGAACGCTCAGACCTCAAAAAGCCTTCCTTATCTGCATCTAAGACAGCCACTAATCCTACCTCCGGTATATCCAAACCTTCTCTTAATAAATTTATTCCCACCAATACGTCAAACTCTTTTAAGCGCAAATCTCGAATAATCTCAACCCTTTCGACGGTATCAATGTCTGAATGTAAATATTTCACTTTGATTCCATTTTCAGTTAAGTAATCTGTTAAATCTTCAGCCATTCTTTTTGTTAAGGTGGTGACCAACACTCGATTGTCCATTATGATGGTCTTATTAATTTCTCCGAGGAGATGATCAACTTGTGAATCTGCAGGGTAAACTTCAACCTCCGGATCCACAAGCCCTGTGGGTCTTGCAACCTGTTCTACAATAATTTTTGAATGCTTTTCTTCATAATCCGATGGAGTCGCTGATACGAAGATACATTGATTAATAAGCGCTTCAAATTCTTCAAATTTTAATGGCCGATTGTCCATTGCAGAGGGTAATCTAAAACCAAAATCAACAAGATTTTCTTTACGTGCTCGATCACCCTTATACATTCCTCCGATTTGGGGAATTGTCACATGACTTTCATCAAAAATCATTAGCGCATTATTGGGTAGATAATCAATTAGAGTTGGAGGCGCTTCTCCAGCTTTTCTGCCTGACATGTGTCTGGAATAATTTTCAATGCCTTTACAAAATCCAATTTCATTTAACATCTCTAAATCAAACTTAGTTCTCTGCTCAATTCTCTGGGCTTCTACTAATCTTTTTTCCTTTAAGTAATAATTAACTCGATCGTGAAGCTCAATTTTGATTTTTTCTATGGCATTCACAGTGGTTTCTCTCGGCGTTACATAATGACTCGAGGGGTATACCGTGAATCTCTTTATTTTGTCGTACATCTGTCCAGTGAGCGGGTCAAATAAGGTTAATGTTTCAACCTCATCGTCAAACATCGAGACTCTCAAGGCTGTTTCTGAGTTCTCTGCTGGAAAGATATCAATCACATCCCCTCTGACTCGAAATGAACCTCGTGAAAAATCAAAATCATTGCGATCATATTGCATAGAAACTAGCCGTTGTACAATATTTCTTTGTAAGATTTTTTCACCAGCCTGAATATGCAAAACCATTCCTTGATAGTCAACAGGATCCCCTATGCCATAAATTGCAGAAACCGAACTCACAATAATTGAATCATCTCTCTCTAATAATGCTTTTGTTGCAGATAATCTCATTTGCTCAATATGATCATTAATGCTTGAATCTTTTTCTATAAAAAGATCTCGAGCCGGAACATAAGCTTCTGGTTGGTAATAGTCATAATAAGATACAAAATACTCCACTGCATTATTCGGAAAAAATTCTTTAAATTCAGAATATAGCTGAGCTGCAAGTGTTTTATTGGGAGCCATCACAATCGTGGGACGTCCAGTTTGAGCAATCACATTGGCAATAGTAAATGTTTTTCCTGAGCCCGTGACACCCAATAAAGTCTGAAACTTTTCTTGATTATTTACACCTTGAATTAACTTCTTGATCGCTTCTGGTTGATCGCCAGAAGGCTCAAAAGGCAAATAAAGCTCAAAAGGACTATTGGGGTAAGTTTTAATGTTATCTTTTTTCATCAACCTTAAATTTTAACAGCAAAAGAACTTTATATTCTCACCGTAGTCATTAAGATATGAAAAAATTAATCACCTTACTCCTTTTGCTCACAACTTCTGCATTTGCTTATGATCAATCAGCATTAATGCATGCATTTAACTCCGTTGTAATGATTCGCGGTTATCAAGAAAATGGTTCACTGGGTTACGGCTCAGGAGTCATTGTTGGAGATAATCAGATAGTGACAAATTGTCATGTACTAAGAGGAACCAAAAAACCTTGGGTATCCCAAGGTGATCAAACTTATTCAATAGTATCTGTTAAATCTAACCCATGGCATGATCTTTGTCTTATCGGAACGCATGGAATGAGCCGAACTCCTGTCCCTCTAGGAACATCTCAGTTGAGGAAAAATAGTGAGGTCGTGGGTATAGGTCATTCTCATGGAGCTCCGGTTCCATTAACCATTGGGGGTCTTATTATTGCGACTTACCCAAACGACAATGGAAACTTAATTTTATCTAGTGCGAAATTCAGACTTGGTGCTAGTGGAAGTGGTTTATTCAATATGCAAGGTGAATTAGTGGGAATAAATACTTTTAAAACGACAGGCTATGGATCCTACTTCGCAGTCCCGGTTGAGTGGTTGAAAGACCTAATAAACCAAAAAGAATTTGATGAATTCCCTGTAAAAGGAAAAGCGTTGTGGGAGGAAGATGAAGATAAAAAACCTTACTACTTAAGAATCGCTATTCCCAAAGCTAAGGAGGAATGGAATGGCGTTGAAAAACTAGCTAACGAGTGGGTAAAAAAAGAACCAAATAATACAGAAGCTTGGTATGAGCTCGGCTTCGCCTACCTCTCATTAAATAAAATGGATGCAGCGAAAGAAGCGTTCAAAAAATCTAACGAATGTGATAAAAAAAATATTGATCCCATATTTGAACTTGCAAAAATTGCAAAAAATGATGATCCATACCAAGCTGAAAAATATTTAGAACAGCTCAATCAAATTGATTTAGACAAAGCAACTGAGTTAAAAGAGATATTTAATAAATAAAACTTTCCGTCTTGTTAAATATTTTGTAAAATCAGATTTCTTTAATTAAATTTTTTTTCGCTTTGTCTACCGATCAAATTTTATCTCAAGCTGTACAACGAATCAAAGAATCGCCAACTTTAGCAGTGACTGCAAAAGCGTCTCTACTTAAATCACAAGGCATTGACATTATCGGCCTTGCTGCTGGCGAGCCTGATTTTGATACGCCCGAATTTATTAAGCAAGGGGCAATTAAAGCGATTGAAGCTGGAAAAACTAAATACACTCCTGTTGGAGGTATCCCAAGCTTAAAAGATGCTATTGTTAACAAGTTCAAAAATGATAATGGTCTAAATTATCAATCGAATCAAATTGTGGTTGGTGTCGGTGGAAAACAATGTATTTTTAACTTATGTTTATCTATTTTAGATGCGGACGACGAAGTCATTATCCCTGCACCCTACTGGGTATCTTACGAGGATATTGCTGTGCTCACTGGCGCTAAAGCAGTTACCATCCAAACTAGCATTGAAGATAATTTTAAGATTACAGCTAATCAGCTTGAAAATGCCATCAACAAAAATACAAAATTAGTTTTTCTTAATTCTCCATCAAACCCAACTGGCTCCGTTTACTCAAAAGAAGAATTAATTAAAATTGCTGATGTTTTAAAAAAACATCCAAAAATTATCATTGCCTCAGATGACATCTATGAGCACATCAGTCTAAATAATAAACCATTTAATAATATCGTAATGGTTGATGCCTCACTGCTCGACCGAACAATAGTTTTAAATGGAGTCTCAAAAGCTTACTCTATGACAGGGTGGAGAATCGGTTATGCCGCAGGTCCAGCTGAAATAATAAAGGCAATGACGAAACTACAATCGCAATCAACCTCAAACCCCTGTTCAATCTCTCAGGCTGCTGCCGAAACTGCGTTACGGGGCTCACATGAATGTATTCATATTATGGTTAAAGAGTTTAAGTTGCGGCATGAATTTGTGATCTCAGCAATAAATAATATCCAAGGTCTGAATTGTATTCCGGCTGATGGAGCTTTTTATGCTTTCGCATATGCCCAAGAAGCTATTCAAAATTTATTTTCTAAACAAATTATTAACGAGGAAAATGACTTAGCTTTGTGTGAATATTTATTAGAAAAAGCAAATGTTGCTGTTGTCCCAGGCTCCGCCTTTGGGGCTGAAGGCTATTTCAGACTATCATTTGCGACTTCAATGGATAATCTTGTTGAGGCCATTTCCAGAATAAAAAAAGCTATTGAAATTTAATACTTGAAAATATTGACCAAATGCTTTTTTCTGTTTACCATCTCACTTCTCTTCCCCAATAGCTCAGTCGGTAGAGCAACGGACTGTTAATCCGTGTGTCCCTGGTTCGAGCCCAGGTTGGGGAGCCAAATTTTAAAAACCACGCCATTTTGGTGTGGTTTTTTATATAATTTTACGATATAAATTTTTTATCAATTTAAATCGAAATAACATCACCAAAACTGCGCATAAGATAATACTAAAGACAACCACCATCGAGACAATATCAATAATTTTCTCTGATCCAGGAATATTATGCGCTAATGGAATAGAGGCCAATACTGCCGCAGCCAATCCTTTTGGAGCCATCATTGAAATATATGATTTATCCTCAAAATCTACTCTCTTAAAAAGATATTTTGTTAGCGGAACTCTAGCCATAAATACTGCTGTAACAATACCCAGCGCGAAAACTAATAAATAGTATTCTTTAATTTCAAACTGTATACCTAGGTATATGAAAAAGAAAATTTTTAATAGGAAAACCAATTCTTTGTAAAAATCTAGCTCCACTTTGGTTAACGGCTTAATCTCATGTCGAGCAAGAATATAATTATTGATAAAACCAAATGATTGATAATTAGTTAATATTAATCCAAACGCTAATGCAGCTATCGGACCTGAATAACCAAATACTTCAGTAACTCCATAAACAATAAAAAGCCATGCAATAGTTGTAGTTAAAGAGTTTGGGAAATTTTTTAATTTATCAATAATGATGAGCCATAATGTTCCAGACAATAATCCAAATACAACAGCCATTACAAAAGAGGTCCCTATACTAGAAATAAATTTAATTAAATCAAAAGATTGATTAAGTTCAGAAAATTCGATTAAAGAAAACAAAGTTAAGATGCATAAGACATCCGTTGCTGCAGATTCAAGTAATAGCGTCGTTTTTGTTTCAGGATGTATTTTTAGCACATCCGTTATTGGGACGACAACGGCAGATGATGTTCCTCCCAAAATTACACCAAGCATTAAGCCTGACAAGAAACTCATATTTAAAAAAAGAATTGAGAAGGTTAAAACGATTAAAGTCGTTATAACAAAACTTAAAAGAGTCAGATAACCAGAAGTTTTAAATGAATTGACTAAAACTTTAAAATCAAGAGAGCATCCGCTTTCAAATAAAATAACAACCAAGGCGATGGTGGTAATTACCTGGCCTATTCTTCCAAAATCCTGGGGTTGAATGATATGAAAAATTGGACCTAATACGATTCCAAAAATGATTAGAACTAACACATCCGGAATATAAGTTTTTTTAAAAATGAAGTTTAAGGCATGCGCAGCAAAAATAAGTAAGCCAACAGATAAGATAATATGATGCATAATTTTAATAATTAAAAATAATTACATATAATAGCGCGATGCAAAAAAAAAGTGTAAATCAAACTGACGTAATCTTGGTGGGAGGCGGAATAATGAGCGCAACCCTCGCCACCTTATTACATGAATTAAATCCACAACTTAAAATTCATTTATATGAAAAGCTAGCCGCATGTGGTCAAGAAAGTTCGGAAGTTTTAAACAATGCAGGAACTGGTCATGCTGGAAATTGTGAATTAAATTATACCCCTGAAAAAAATGGTGTAATTGATATCAGTAAAGCATTATCAATAAATGAAATGTATGAGCTATCTTTACAATTTTGGTCCTACATGGTTAAAAAAAATAAAAATTTAAAGCCGCAATCATTCATAACAAAGTCTTCACATGCAAGTTTTGTATGGGATAAAAAAAATGTAAATTTTCTAAAGAAAAGATTTAATAAAATAAAAGAGCAACCATTATTTAAAGGAATAACCTTCACAGAGAATTATGAGGAAATTAAAAGAAAATTTCCTTTACTTATTCATGGAAGAAATAAACTAAATGATATTGCCTTAACCAATTATGAACATGGTACTGATGTAAATTTTGGAAACTTAACAAATATTCTCATATCGCAACTTAAAAAACAGAATAACTTTAAGCTTCATTTGAGCGAACCTATTCAGAAAGTAGCAAAAACAAAAGATGGTTACTTAATAAAATCAAAATCAGGCTTACAGTTTACAAAATTTTTATTTTTAGGAGCCGGTGGTAACTCAATCAAAATTCTCCAAAATTTAAAAGTTAAAGAGTCTTTTGGTTATGGTGGATTTCCAATTAGTGGCAAATGGTTAATTTGTAACAATAAAAACATCGTCAAACAGCATCAGGGTAAGGTATACAGTCAAGCTGAAACTGGGGCACCTCCAATGTCTGTACCTCATCTAGACATTAGGAAAATAGGAAATCAAGAGACTTTACTTTTTGGTCCTTTTGCGGGGTTTACCTTTAAGTTTTTAAAAAATGGTTCTTTTTTAGATTTTCCAAAATCTATCAAATTATCAAATTTCAAAGAAATTATTACTGTTTGTTTAAAGAATTTAAATTTAGTGAGATATCTTTTTAAACAGATTATCTTGACACATGAAAATCGTATACATCACTTGAGAAAATTTTATCCTAATGCAAAATCCAGAGATTGGAAACTTATCGATGCCGGACAAAGGGTACAAATTATAAAACCATCTAAAGGTTTTTCAGGTCAACTTGAATTTGGAACTGAAATAATTTATGACGATAAAAAAACTCTAGCCGCCTTGTTGGGTGCATCCCCTGGTGCATCAGTTTCTGCTGCCTCAATGTTACAAATTATTGAAAAATGTTTTGCACAGGAGATACCCAATTTTAGTAAAAAGATTAGAAGTATTTTTCCTAGTTATCAAATTGAGCTAAACAAAGAACCAAAAAAATTGGAAATAATAAGGCGAACCTACAGACGCATTCTTAAATTAGCCTAATTTTCTTCTTATTTCCGATACACAAATACCGGTTGCTACTGATACATTTAAGCTATCTATAGATCCTTGCATTGGAATTGAAAATGTTAAGTCACACTTATCTTTGGTCAGCCGGCGTATACCTTTGCCCTCGGAGCCCATTACTAATGCAACATTTCCAGAAAATTTTTCATCATAAATTGAAACATCTGAATATCCATCGGCTGCATAAATAAAAAAATTATTTTCCTTTAATAAATCAAGAGTTCTTGAGAGATTGGTAACTTGAAAGAATGGCACATGATCAACAGCCCCGCTTGCCACTTTAATGACCGCTGGTGTTATTCCAACTGAATTATTTTTTGGTGCAATAATACCAGTTAAATTGAATGCACTGGCAATTCTAAAACACGCTCCGAGATTATGAGGATCTTGAACTTCATCAAGGATAAGAAAAAATAAATTTTTGTTATTGCTCGTTAAAAAATCTTCAAGACTTTTTGTTTGTGTCGACTCTGTTAATAAATTTGCAGCTACACCTTGATGATTCACATCGCCTAATTTTTTATTCAACCATCCAAGTTCAGCAAAGGTAACTGGTACCTTATTTTTTTGTGCAGCCTCGAGAAGCTGATTCACTTTATGTGTTTGTCGCTCCTTGAGTACATACAAATGATCAACTTTTTTTGCTTGGATAGCAGACTCAACCGCATGAATTCCATATACATAACTAGGCATCTTTAATTTTCTTTATTAACGAAAAGTCAATTTTACCTAACTCTAAGTCAACCCGGATTAGTTTTACTAATAATTCATCACCGAGTCTAAACTTTTTCTTGGATTTCTCGCCTTCAAGCAACTGCTTTTCTTTATTAAAAACAAAATAGTCGTTGCCCAATTCAGTGACATGTAATAGCCCTTCAATATGTAAATTGGGGATCTCAACAAAAAGCCCAAAGTTTGTAACACTTGATGTGATCACCTCGAATTTTTCTCCAATTCGATCCTTCATAAAGAAACATTTTAGCCAATTCTCAACATCTCGAGTTGCTTCATCAGCCCTTCTCTCTGTGGATGAGCAATGATTAGCAATAGATTCGAGGTTTTCAGTTTTAAACTTACGTTTATTTAAAATTGACTTAATCACTCTATGGACCACGAGGTCGGGATAACGTCGAATTGGTGAAGTAAAGTGTGTATATTTTTCATAGGCTAAACCAAAATGACCTTTATTTTCAGAACTATAGTTCGCCTGCTGCATAGATCTTAATACCATTGTTTGAAGCATTTGAAAGTTCTCTTTTTGTTTTATCTTCTCTAATAATAATCCATAATCTTTTACATCCGGTTTAATTCCGCCATCCATATGCACCTTAAAATCAGATAATACTGATTTTAAAATTTCAATTTTTTCTTCTTTAGGTTTTTCATGGTTACGGAAAAGTCCTAGATCTTTTGAGAGAAGAAAGTCTGCTGCGCTGACATTTGCTGCAAGCATACACTCTTCGATCAGCCTATGAGCTTCATTTCGAGACAGTGGTACCACATTCTTAATTTTTCCAGATTCATCAAAAATTATTTGGGATTCTATTCGATCAAATTCTATTGCATGTCTCTCTGATCTTTGCTTACTTAAAGTTTGGTATACCTCTTTTAAAGTTAGTAATTTTTTAACAAGCTCTACAGGATACTCTTGATCTGCTATCTCCTTAAAGATTAATTGATCAACAATCGTATAAGTTAGTCTAAATTTTGAATTTATTACTCCGGGATAAAATTTATAAGCATAAACATCCCCAGAGTTTGAAATTTTCATATCGGCAACCATAACCAAACGATCAACATTTGGATTTAACGAACACAGTCCATTGGAAAGAATTTCAGGTAACATTGGAATCACTCTTCTTGGAAAATAAACTGAGTTTCCTCGGTTGAATGCTTCCTTATCAAGTTCGGTCCCTTCCTGAACATAATGACTTACATCAGCAATAGCCACCATTAATCGGTACCCATCGGCTTCTTTTTCAGCATACACTGCATCATCAAAATCTTTTGCAGTTTCTCCATCAATTGTCACAAACATCTGTTTTCTTAAGTCAACGCGATCTTCAAGATCTTTATCACAGATATCTTTTATTTTACTTAACTCTTTATCAACTTTTTTATCAAACCGAAAAGGAAGGTTATGTTTCCTAAGTGCAATTTCAATTTCAATACCACTGTCATCGAGCTTTCCGATAATCTCAATAACTTGGCCCATGGGTTTGATATTCATTGCAGGTTGTGTCGTAATTTCAACCTCAACAATGTCACCAGGCACAGCATTTAAATCCTTGCCATAAGGGATAAGAATATCTTGATTTATTCTTTTATCTTCTGCGGATACAATTGTGACCCCATGCGACTGAACAACTCTTCCGACCAAAATCTTATTATGTCTTTCAAGTATTTCAATAATTGTTCCTTCAGCTTTACCTTTTCTGTCCAAACCTGAGATTTGAACCATAACTCGATCATTATGGAAAACCTTAGCCATCTCACGTTGACTAAGAAAGATATCGCTTTGTTTCGGATCATCCGGAATAAGAAACCCATAACCGTCGGCATGTCCCTGAACTTTTCCAGGAATGCAATTTAATTTTTCTGCAACACAAAAAACATCTTTACGGTTCTTCAAAATCTGGCCATCTCTTCTCATGGCTTTTAACCGATGAGAAAGTATTTCTTCTTCTGCTTCTTGAATACCTAATAATCGAATTAGTTGATTTTTTTTAATGGGCGTTCCATGCTCTTTCATGACGTCAAGAATAAATTCTCGACTAGGAATGGGGTGTTCATATTTTTGAGACTCTCTTTTAAAAAAAGGGTCTTTTGACTTAGCCTTAACTTTAGGCTTACGTATTTTTGACATATAAGTTTAATTCATTCCTTTGGAGGCCAGATTTATCAAGGCCGAAACCATAAACATACTCATTAGGCAATTTAAGTCCCTTGATATCAGCATCTATTATAGATTTCGTATTAGGTTTATAAAAAAGAACGCATGATAAAATAGTCTTTGCACCGAGTTTTTTTAGAATTTTTATGCATTCTTGTAATGTGTTTCCTTGATCTAGAATATCATCAATTAACAGTATATGACGATTAACTACCTCTTCTCTTTTTGGAAGGTATTTCCATTCACCAATATCTGAACCCCGATCATCTGTGTATCTTGAGTAATGAAGATAATTTACAGTTAAATGCTGGTGATTTAATAACGGTAGTAAATGTCCAGCAAAAACTAAAGATCCTGACATAACGGGACAAAAAACAACCTCTTTTGATTGTGTTTTTATATTAATTTGTCGAGAAATTGTATGAATTGCATCTAAAATTTGCCCATAGCTATAAAGGCATTGATCTGAATTTGATAAGGTCATACTAAATCTTTTATATAATTTCGTAGTTCATCACCAAATTCTTTATGTTTTAATCCATAATCAATATTAGCCATTAAGTAACCTAATTTTGACCCACAATCATATCGTTTACCAGAAAATAAAAAAGCATAAATACTTTCATGCTTTAGCATAAGTTTTATACCGTCAGTTAATTGAATTTCATTACCCGCACCAAAGGTTGTTTTCTCAAGAAAGCTCATTAAAGCATTTGTGAATATATAGCGCCCCACTACCCCTAAATTAGAGGGAGCAAATTCTGGATCAGGTTTTTCTACAATATTTGATAACTTGACCAAATCACTGTCTAGATTATTAGAATCGATCATTCCGTATTTTTTTGATTCAGACTGATCCACCTTTTGAACAGCTATAATAGAACTTTGTTGTTCATTAAACTGATCAACAAGCTGTTTTAAAACCCCAGGTTGCGAGTCAATCAAGTCATCTGCAAGGGAAACTGCAAAAGGTTCATTACCTACAACTGGTTTAGCTTGTAAGATGGCATGACCTAAACCCAATGGCTCACCTTGTCGAATATAGATACATGAAACATCTTTGGGAACTATTTGGTTCATTTCATCCAATAGTTTAGCTTTTCTATCATCTACATTTGAAAATCGTTCTAATGTTGAGTCAAAATGATCAGTGATAGCTCTTTTTGATTTACCAGTAATAAATATAAGGTCTTTAAATCCAGCTTCAATTGCTTCCTCAACAGCATATTGGATGAGTGGTTTGTCAACGATGGGAAGCATTTCTTTTGGAGTAGCTTTTGTCGCCGGAAGAAATCTAGATCCGAGACCAGCTACGGGGAATATTATTTTTCTGAGTTGTTGCATACCAATTGTCATTTTCGTTATTATTAATCGTAGTATAGCAATACAATTTTTATGACACGCTATAAAAATAAAAATTTCTAAATAATAAACGCATTAAGGTAAAGTATAAAATTCAATATAAAAATTAAATAAATGATATAAATATATGATTTTATTACCATTTATTTTTTTTATTAATATCATTTATATTAAAATTTACCCAGTGCGATTCCTTGCCATCAAACTCTTTTTTCCAAAAAGGGGCATCTGTTTTTAAATAATCAATAATATACTCACATGCCATAAAAGCCTCTGTTCTGTGTTCTGAAGAAACTGCAACTAAAACAATTTGATCATTGATCGCTAATTTTCCATATCGATGAATTATCCTGACGTCACTTACCTTCCATTTTTGACGTGTTGTACTTTCAATAGCCCTTAAAGATTTTTCAGTCATGCCTGGATAATGCTCAATTTCCATGAAAGCACTATTATTTAACTCTGTGCCTATTATATTTGTAAAATTTCTTACGTACCCAATAAAGCTTACAATGGCCCCCGTATTCGGATTATTTCGCAATTCATCAATCACCTGCTGTAATGCAAAATCTTTTTCTTGAACAATAACAGCCATTTAACCCCCTGTAATTGGAGGAAAAAAAGCTATCTCATCTCCATCCTGGACCTGTATATTCCAATCAGATAATAATTCTTGATTGAGTGCAGCACTAATATTTTTTTCATCCCCAAGCTGTTTAAACTGATCCTTAATCTCTTCAAATACCGTGTTTACTGTGGGTGTTTTATCATGTGACAGTTGATGTTGAACGTTTCTCTGTCCAACGACTTCTCTTAGGCGCGCAAAAAAAAGAATGTTAATCATCATGATCGTCTTTTTGTTCAATTAAAGAATCTTCGAATTCCAAGAGATCATTTGGATTATCTTTTAACTCAACTCTTTCAATTTGTGAAAATCGACGTGAAATTTTTTGTGATGTCACATGAACATCTTGAGCATTTTCATGCGCTAAACGAATATTGTCTGCTAGCTTTTTCATGCGCTGATCAAATCTCTCAAATTCTTTTCCTAGCTTTCCAAGTTCTGATTTAATAATATGTACTTGCTGTCTTGTTTCTACATCTTTTAAGACTGTCCGAGCCATATTTAAAACAGCCATTAAAGTAGTTGGGGACACAATCCATACCTTCATACTCATAGATTCTTGTATAAGATCAGAATGGTAGGCATGAATTTCAGCAAAGACTGCCTCTGCTGGAACAAACATTACGGCACCGTCAGTTGTCTCACCAGGAATGATATATTTTTTTGCAATATCATTAATATGTTTTTTTACATCTATTTTGAATTGTTTTTCTGCTTTTAATTTATCTACATCATTAAGTTTGACGTCGAACATTTTTTGATAATTTTCCATAGGAAATTTAGAATCAACTGCGACCGTTCCGGTTGGCTCAGGCAAAAAAAGAACACAATCTGCTCTTGAACCATCTTTAAAGGTATGTTGGAAAGAATACGAGTCTGGCGGTAAGATGTTTTTAACTAAGCCCTCTAACTGAAGCTCGCCATATGCCCCTCTTGATCTTTTGTCACCCAGAAGTTCTTGGAGACTAACCACATTGGTGGTCAGCCCATCAATTTTTTTCTGTGCTTCGTCAATTGTAGCTAATCTCTCCATCACACTCATAAAAGTTGCATTGGTTTTTTTAAAACCCTCTTCAAGCCGCTCATGCACTTTCCCAGTAATTTCCTCGAGCCGAGAATCTACCGATTTTGTTAATGCTTCGACTGAAGCCAACAGTTGTAAAGTTGTATTTTTTAATGATGACTGAATTGAGTCTTGTTGAATTTTTGCTTGATTACTTAAAGCCAAGTTAATTTTTTCAACAACTTCTGTCTTTAACTGATTGATACTCTCTTGTTGATTTATTTTAAGACTTTCTAGAACATCTCTATTGTACTTAAATTCTTCACTTACTAATTTATTGAAACGATCTGTCGCTTTATTTAAAGATTCGTTAAAGTCTAATAAAATTTTCCTATGGTGATCATTCAGTTGGTCATCATTAATATTTGAGCTGGATTTTTTCAAAAGAGTAAATAATAAGACTCCTAAAGAAAGAAGGATAATCCCTATCAATACATATTCAGACATCATTTAACTCCAACTGGTTTGAATCTACAAAGTTTTTTATATTTTTTTCCTGTCCTTTAGGTAAACGAATTTTTAATAAAATATCCTCTCCAAAATCGCGCTGTAAAACTTCGCCATTTATGCTATAAATTAAATTAATAAATTTATCTAACATATTGTATTTTATTGTTATTTTATAATTATTATATTCAACATACTGGATTAAATTCGCCTGATCAATTGCCGCCTGCGCGGCTTCACTATATGCTTTCACCAGCCCTCCCGTACCCAGGTTTATTCCTCCATAGTATCTTATTACTATCACTGCTGTATTAATAACCGACTTACCTTCCAACAGAGTTAATAATGGCTTTCCTGCTGTTCCAGAAGGTTCGCCATCATCAGAAAAGTAAGGTTCAATAACCTCATTCTGATTTTTAAATCTAATTGCGTAAACAATATGGCTGGCATCACTAAATTCTGATTTCCATAAATCTTCAATCTTTAACTTCAAATCTTTTAGGCTCGATGCAGCCAACACCAACCCAATAAATTTTGATTTATTTACACTAATCTCAGATTTTTTATTTATTTCAGATGCTAAAACTAGCATCAAAATAGACCTTCTAGATCACCATTTGAATTAAGTTTAATTATTTCAGCAGCTGGTTTTAAAGGCAATCCTGGCATAGTCATGATAGGTCCACATATTGCAACTATAAAGCCTGCGCCATTTTTTAAATCAATATCTTTTACCTCAAGGGTATGATTTAAGGCAGCCCCTAATTGTGAAGGGTCAGAAGAAAATGAAAATTGAGTTTTTGCAATACAAACTGGCATTTTTTTAACTTTAGGTAACCGTTCAAACTCTTTTAACTTACTTTTTGCAATTACCGAAAATCTTACCTTTTTTGCTTTATAAAGTTTTGTAGCAATTGACTCAATTTTATTGATAATAGAATCATTGATATTGTAAGCATAATGGGCCCTATTTGGCGTTTGTGCTAGCTTAACAACCCCCTTTGCCAAATTGACCGCGCCTACTGCTCCTTTTTCCCAATGCTCACAAAGGTACATTTGACAATCTTCTTGATCAATTAAATTCTTCAAGGTATTAATTTCATCTTGAGTATCAAATTTGAATCGATTAACTGCAACTGCAGCTTTCAATCCAAACTCTTTTTGACAGTTTTGAATATGTCTTTGAAGGTTTGCAAATCCTTTCTTTAATGCGTCAATATTTTCTCGATTCAATTGCTTTTTTTGTACCCCACCGTGATACTTGAGTGCTCTTATGGTGGCTACAATTACAACTGCATCAGGCTTTATTCCTAGAGCTCTTGATTTGATATCCATGAATTTTTCAGCGCCCAGATCGGCACCAAAACCAGCTTCGGTCACAACGTAATCAGCAAGTTTTAAGCCCATTTGAGTAGCAACAACACTATTGCAACCATGCGCTATATTGGCAAAAGGTCCGCCATGAATAAGTACAGGCGTTTCATAAAAAGATTGAACAAGGTTTGGTTTATAAGCATCTTTTATTAGAGCCGTCATTGCCCCATGTGCTTTTATTTGTTTTGCGTAAATCGGCTTACCCTTTTGATTAAAAGCAATAAGAATTTCACCAAGCCGTTTTTTTAAATCGTCTAAATCTTTTGCTAAACAAAAAATTGCCATCACTTCTGAAGCAACCGAGATATCAAACTTTGATTCTCTGCTATATCGAATCCCATCTTGGGTGATATTCCTAAGAGATCGATCATTCATATCAAGACATCTGCGAACTTGAATTTTCTTTAGATCAATGCCCAACTTATTCCCATGGAATATATGATTATCAATCATTGCGAGCAAAAGATTATTTGCTGCAGTAATGGCATGAAAGTCACCGGTAAAATGTAAATTAATCTCTTCCATTGGTAGAGCTTGAGAATAACCGCCTCCGGTTGCTCCTCCTTTCATTCCAAAAACAGGGCCTAATGATGGCTCTCTCAAGCAAGCAATAGTTTTTTTTCCTATTTTTTGTAATGCATCTGAAAGGCCTACTGTCGTTGTGGTTTTGCCTTCACCCGCAGGGGTCGGACTCATTGCTGTAACTAAAATTAATTTTGCATTTTTTGTTCTTTTTGGAATCCTCTTTATTTTTGCAATGTGTTCACCATATAAAAATAAATCTGATTTCTTTAAACCAATTTTCTTAGCAATATCTGAAATATTTTTGAGTTTTTTTTCTTGAGATATATGTAAATCTGATTTCATGTTCTATCCTTTAATTTTTCTCTTAAATGATCAGGGGACATTCCTGTGAAACGCCCAATAAAATCAAAAACAAACTCTCTTATGAAGAGGTCTTTTCTAATTCCCAATAGAGTTGTACTCGGAGGAAACAAATGACTCACACTTATAGGTGTTAAGTCTTGATCTTTATGTTTATCGTATGCCATTTCCGCGATTAATCCAATCCCTAAATTCAAGTTAACATATGTCTTTATTACATCAGCATCAATTGCAGTCAAAACTATATTTGGGAGTATATGAGCTTGTTTGAAGACTTTTGACACACTAGTACTTCCCGTAAACGCATAATCATAGGTTATTATCGGGTGCAGTGATAAATCATCTAAAGAAATAGGTTTTTTTAATTTAGTAAGTTGATGGTTATAGGGGGTAACTAAAATTCTATTCCACTGATAACAGGGTAATGTATAAATTTTTTCATTGTGTCCAATAGATTCGGTAGCAATTCCAATATCTGCCTCTCCTGATTCAACTTGCTCAGTTACTTGCATGGGGTTACCCTGATGAATATTAAGCTTAATATTTGGATATTTTTTTATAAACCATTCAACAGCTTCAGGTAACTTGTATCTTGCCTGTGTATGTGTTGTTGCAATTGTAAAAACTCCCTCTCCAGATTTTGAGTAATTATCTGAGATATGTTGTATATTTTTTTCTTTTTTTAATATTTCAGAAATAGCTTCATAAACAAATTGACCTGGCTCAGTCAATCCAACCAATCTTTTACCATTTCTGACAAAAATCTTTACTTTTACCTCATCCTCTAATAACTGAATTTGTTTGCTGACTCCTGGTTGGGAAGTATGTAACTTTTCTGCAGCATTGGACACATTAAAGTTACTATTCACAATTTCATAAACACATCTAAGTTGTTGTAATTTCATATAACTTTTTAATATATAATTAGTAATTAATATTATTATTTTATATATAAATTCTGTTATAGTTCAAGCTGTTTTTTTATATAAAATTATATGCTTCTTACTATTTCAGGCTTTCTAATTGGCCTACTCGTTGGTCTAACTGGTGTTGGCGGTGGATCCCTAATGACTCCTTTGCTAATGCTTTTTTTTAAAGTCCCAGCGGCAATTGCTGTTGGAACAGATTTACTCTATGCATCAATAACCAAGTCTTTTAGTATATTTAATCATCAAAAATATGGTCATATTGAATGGTCCATAGTTAAATATTTAATTATGGGTAGTGCTCCAGCTGCTATTGGGACTAGTTTTTTTCTCAGTTTCAATCTTTTGAATCACAGTGATATGACTTCTTTTATTGAAATATTTTTAGGTATTGCTTTAATTTTTACATCGATAGCTATTTTTTTTCAACCACTAATAATTAATAGAGCTCTTAAAAGACCTTCAATTTCTTCAACAAACCGAAAAAAATATACAATATTATTAGGTATAATGTTGGGCTTTATTGTGACCTTAACCTCAGTTGGTGCGGGCGCAATCGGGGTCACTATGTTATTAATTCTGTACCCAGGTTTACCAATAAAAAAAATTATAGGGACAGATATTGCTCATGCTATTCCGCTTACATTAATTAGTGGAATTGGACATGCCTCAATTGGTACTGTAGACCCAAAATTACTCATGGTTTTATTAATTGGCTCTATTCCAGGTGTCTGGATCGGTTCAAAGTTAAATGCCAAGGCTAATGAGGAATGGATCAGATTACTGTTAGTAATCATCCTTATTGGAATTGCAATTAAATTAATAGGTAATAATATAAATGTATAAATATGATCATATAGATAGCCAAATTGTTAATGAAAGAGTTAATCAATACCAAGATCAACTTAATCGTTTTCTAAAAAATGATTTAACTGAGGAGGAGTTTCGCCCGCTCAGGCTACAAAATGGCTTATATATTCAAAGACATGCTCCCATGCTCAGAGTGGCAATTCCTTACGGTCTCCTTTCATCAGACCAGTTAAGAACATTAGCTGATATCGCCGATCAATTTGATCGAGGATATGGTCATTTTAGTACACGTCAAAATATTCAATTTAATTGGCCAAAGCTAGAAGATACTCCTCATATATTAAAAAAATTAGCTGAATCTGAAATGCATGCTATTCAAACTTCAGGAAATTGTATTCGGAATATAACGACCGATCCATATGCCGGAGTCACTCCTGATGAAATTATAGATACTCGATATGTTGCAGAAATTATAAGACAATGGAGCACATTTCACCCTGAATTTGCTCTTCTTCCTAGAAAATTTAAGATTTCAATAAGCGGATCAAAACAAGATCGAGCATTAATCAAAACACATGACATTGGCTTAGAGTTAATTCAAGAGAATGCACAAATCTTTGCCAATATTTATGTTGGTGGCGGATTAGGAAGAACTCCAATCATTGGTCAGCTCATTAAAGAAAAACTTCCTATCGAAGATTTATTAACTTATTGCGAGTCTATTATAAGAGTTTATAACTTGTATGGTCGTCGAGATAACATGTACAAGGCAAGAATTAAGATACTTGTAAAATCTCTGGGTGTTGAGGAGTTTAGAAAACAGGTTGAAGATGACTGGGGTCATGGAGATAACTCACCAAATAAAATTAATCAAAAAGAAATCAATCGTATTAAACAGTTCTTTACTAAACCAGCTTATAAAATACTTACTCCAATTGATTTTAAAAATAATTATAAAAATGAACCTCATTTCTTAAAATGGATTGACCGGAATACTCGTGCTCATAAAATTCAAGGATATCGATCCGTAACTATATCCCTTAAAGGAAAAAAACAACAAGCTCCAGGTGATATCCTTAGCCAACAGATGCGGGATGTAGCAGATCTTGCAGACAAATATTCATTTGGTGAAATTAGATCAACACACGAACAAAATTTGGTACTTGCTGATGTTGAAGAATATCATTTGTTTGAGATTTACAACCAACTTATTAAAACTAATTTAGCTGAGGCTAATATAGGTTTAATTACAGACATGATCTGCTGTCCTGGTGGGGATTTCTGTAGCTTAGCAAATGCAAAAAGTATTCCAATCGCCAAAAGTATTGAGCAACTTTTTGATGATTATGATTATCTTTATGAATTAGGAAGCATGACTCTAAACATTTCTGGCTGCATGAATGCATGTGGTCATCATCATGTTGGAAATATTGGTATCTTAGGTGTTGATAAGGATGGATCAGAATGGTACCAAGTTACCTTGGGTGGGCAACAAGGCGTAGATGCATCACTGGGTAAGGTTATTGGACCCTCTTTTTCGGCCGAAGAAATTCCAAATGTTATTGATTTAATTTTAAAAACCTTTATAGAGTTGAGGCTTGATGAGGAGTTATTCATTGATTGCTTCAACAGAATTGGAATAGAACCTTTTAAAGAAAGGGTTTATCAGCATTAATCATGAAATCACAATTAATAAAAAATAATGAGCTAATAAATAATGATTGGGTATTGATAGTTCCAGAAATATCAATAGAAAATATAAAAAAACAAGCTGGAAAAGTAGTTCAGTTTAAAACTACTGGAGAAGAAGTTCCTAATCATGAAGATATTAAAAAAACGATTCTTCCAGAGGCTTCTAAAGCACTAATACCCCTTAAATTATATCTTTTAAAAAAGACAGAGATAGAAAAGAAGTATAGTGAGATTGGCTTATGGATATACTCTCATGAAGAAATTAATTTATTTGAACAGCTTGATAAAGACATTAATGATTTTCCTGTTGTGGGTGTATTGATTGAAAAGTTTGCTGATGGAAGAATCTTCTCACTCGGTAATTTGATAAGAAGAAAACTAAAATATAAGAATGACATGAGAGCCCTGGGAGATATTTTAAAAGATCAGCTTTTTTTTCTCAAGCGCTCAGGCTTTACCAGCTTTTTAATCAAAGAAGGTCGGGATCCAATTGAGGCCACAAAGGGTTTAAGTGATTTTACCTATACTTACCAAGGCATTCTTAATGAGCCTCCTCTCTGGAAAAGACGATAACATATGGCTATAACATCATCTTCAAAAAAAACTGAATCTTTATTATTAACAGATCAACTTTTAACTGATGTTGCTGATAAATCAACACAAGCTCAAAATATTTTAAATAAATCATTTGATGATTATAAAAATATTTGTTTTGCTACAAGTATGGGAGCTGAAGATATGGTGATCTATGATCTAATAAATAAAATGGATAGATCAATAGACATATTTACCCTAGATACGGGTCGCCTTCATGCTGAAACTTATGAGTTAATTTCTCATGTAAATTCAAATTTTAAAAATAAAATTAAAATTTTTTTTCCTGATGCGAATGAGATTAAAAATTATGTAGATACTAAAGGAATCAATGATTTTTACAACTCACTCGATTCAAGAAAAGAATGCTGCCGTATTAGAAAAATCGAACCATTAAAAAAAGCACTCAAAGGCCATGATGCCTGGATCACAGGACTTAGATCTGAACAATCGATAACACGATCCAATCAAAAACTTATTGTAAAAGATGATAATTTTGAAATTGACAAAATTAGCCCTCTTCTTAATTGGAATGAAGATGAAATTTGGGCATATATAAAAATAAATAATGTTGCCTATAACAAACTGCATGATCAATTTTTTCCCAGTATTGGGTGTCAACCTTGTACAAGACCAATATCATTAGGTGAAGATATTCGCGCTGGAAGATGGTGGTGGGAAAACCCTGAACATAAAGAATGTGGCTTACATAAAAAATGAGGTATAAGAATGCAAAATGAATTATCACATTTGGATTGGCTTGAATCAGAAGCAATCCACATAATGCGAGAAGTCGCTGGTCAATGCAGCAACCCTGTCTTACTATTTTCAGGTGGAAAAGACTCACTCTGTCTTTTAAGGATTGCAGAAAAAGCATTTAGGCCTGGTAAATTTCCCTTCCCATTAATGCATATTGATACTGGTCATAACTATAAAGAGGTTATAGATTTTAGAGATAAAAAAACTAACGATCTTGGCGAGCGCCTTATTGTTCGATCAGTCGAGGATTCAATGGCTCGAGGTACAGTAAAGTTAAATTATGAACTAGAACCAAGAAATAAATATCAGTCTATTACCCTTCTTGAAGCAATAGAGGAATTTGAATTTGATTGTTGTATTGGTGGGGCTCGCAGAGATGAGGAAAAAGCAAGAGCTAAAGAAAGAATTATGAGTTTTCGTGACGCATTTGGACAATGGGATCCAAAAAATCAAAGGCCTGAATTATGGGATCTTTATAACGCAATGACGCACAAGGGAGAGAATATAAGGGCATTTCCTATTTCCAATTGGACTGAGATGGACGTATGGCAGTACATTGAAAGAGAAAATCTCGAACTTCCATCTATCTATTTTGCTCACCGAAGAGACATTATTCGCAGAAATGGATCTATCGTTCCAGTTACCGATGTGACGCCTCCAGAACAAAATGAAATGATAGAAAATATTATGGTAAGGTTCAGAACAGTTGGCGATATAACGTGTACAGCACCTGTTGAGAGTGAAGCAGATACAGTCGAAAAAATAATCAAAGAAACAGCTGAAACAAGAATTTCTGAACGAGGCGCAACACGCCTTGATGACCAAATGTCTGAAGCGTCAATGGAACAAAGAAAAAAAGAAGGATACTTTTAATGAGAAAACAGTCAGATTCATTATTGAGATTTATTACATGTGGAAGTGTTGATGATGGCAAAAGTACATTAATCGGTCGCTTACTTTACGACTCAAAAACAATATTATCTGACACATATAATCAAATTGAAAAAACATCTCAAAAAAGAGGGCTTAATGCAGTCGATCTATCCCTTTTAACAGATGGGCTTCAGGCTGAAAGAGAACAAGGAATAACAATTGATGTAGCTTATCGATATTTTTCTACACCCACACGAAAATACATTATTGCAGATACACCAGGTCATGAACAATACACAAGAAATATGGTCACAGCCGCATCCACAGCTCAAGCTGCTATCATTTTAATTGATGCTCGCAAAGGTATTCTGACTCAAACGAAAAGACACACGTATCTTTGTAAATTGCTAGGTATCAAACAATTCATAGTTGCAATCAACAAAATGGACTTGATTGAATATGATGAAAATAAATTTAATCTTATAAAAGATGAATATCTAAAAATGTTTGAATCCATCCAAGTCAATAAAGATAGTCCCTTTAATACCAAATTTATTCCTCTGTCAGCTTTAAATGGTGACATGGTTGTTGAACGTTTAAATAATATGAGCTGGTATGAAGGTGAATCACTCCTTGAAGTATTAGAGCTTGCAGAAACTCAATCATTAAATAGTACATTAGATTTTAGATTTCCCATCCAATATGTTTGTAGGCCTAGAGATTCAGAAAATAAAGATTTGCATGATTTTAGAAGCTTCATGGGTCGAATTGAATCCGGAAAAATTAAAAAAGGCGATAAAATTAAATGCTTACCAAGTGATCACCAAACAATTATTAAAGATATTTTAATAGGCAATGAATCGGTAAATGAGGCTATAGCTCCTCAGTCTGTTTCAATTCTTTTAAATGATGAAATAGATATATCAAGAGGAGATATGCTTGTTGACGCTGAAAACTTACCCAAAATATCAAAAGATATTAATGCAACTATTTGCTGGCTATCCGAAGATAAATTAAACCCGAGCAGGGTCTATAAAATTATGCATACAAGTAAGGTTGCAAAAGCCAAAATTGCCACAATTTTTGATAAAATAGATGTTAATACCTTATCATCAATTGCATCAAACGAAATAATAACAAATGACATAGCAAGAATTAATATTAAACTTGCTCAATCTATAATGGCTGATTGTTATTTTGAAAATAGAAAAACAGGGTCATTCATTATGATTGATGACAGTACAAATCATACCGTTGCTGCAGGAATGATAAACGAAATATTGTAAGAGGGAAAAAAAATGACTTATGTAGTTACCGAAAATTGTATTCAATGTAAATATACCGACTGTGTAGACGTCTGTCCTGTCGATTGTTTTGTTGAGGGTCCAAATTTTTTAGCGATTGATCCTGAAGAGTGCATTGATTGCACCTTATGTGTTGCTGAATGTCCTGCTGAAGCGATTTTTGCAGAAGATGATGTTCCAGAGGATCAGTTAGACTTTATTGAAATTAATGCAAAACTTGCAAAGGTATGGCCGATAATATCTGAAAGAAAAGATCCCTTACCTGACGCTGACTCCTTTAATGGCAAAGGCGGTAAAAGAGAGTTATTAATCGAGGAATAAGTTCTTTTCTCGCCAGGCTAAAGTTTTAATTATTGAAAATAACCCTAAGAGAAAAATCATAAACATACCTAACGCCAATGTTCCAGTTGATGACCATGTGATTGGTACAATAATGCCAGCCACGATTGAAGAAACCAGCATCTGACTGAATGCTTGCCCTGATGCTGCAGTCCCCCTTGTTTTAGGGAAACAATCAAGCGCTTTAATTGAGATTAGTGGCATGGCAGAAGCCATACCAATATTATACAAAGCAATAAATAATATATTTAACCAAACAAGAGTTTCAAAAAAAGTACAAAAAATTAAGTTAGCAAAAGAAATAACAAACATCCAAGCATAGGAAAATTTCAGCATTTTTTCGGGACTAATAATACCTGCAGTTTTTTTAGAAATGATTGAGCCCATAATCATTCCTGTTACGGTTGGAACAAATAAAAATCCAAATTGAGATGCGTTGAGATTTAAATGATTAATAAGAAAAATTGGGCTAGCTAGAACATATAAAAAGAATGCAGAAAAATTAAAGGATACGGCTAAGATCAAAAAAATATAATTTTTATCTGCTAGTAAATTTTTATACCTAGTAAATATTCCCAAAAAACTAAATGAAAGTCGATTCTCACTATTGATTGTTTCTGGGAGATATTTAACTGAAAAAAATGAAATAATAATGGCGTAAAACATTAAAAAGACAAATATGGATTGCCATCCGAATCCTAGAAGTACCCCCCCTACCATTGGTGCAATGGCTGGTGCAATTCCAAATATTATTTGTATAGTTGCCATTACCTTTTGAGCAGTTGGGCCACTATATAAATCACGGACCATAGCACGTGCGACTACATTACCGGCACCTCCACCAACACCTTGGAGTAATCTACTAAACCATAACATTTCAATTGATGTCGAAAGCGCACAACCAACAGATCCAATTATAAATAAAAATAAACCAAATTTTATGGTTTTTATTCGACCAATTGAATCAGATATTGCGCCATGAAACAATGTCATGAGGGTATAAGGAACTAAATAAAAAGTTAATGTTTGTTGAATAAATTTGGAATTGGTATTTAACTCACTTTCCATGATATGGAATGCAGGAAGATAGGTATCAATTGCGAATGGTGCAAGAGCAGTTAGCGAAGCTAAAATTAGTATTCGGGTGTTAAGAAAAAACATAAGTTATTATATGGCTAAGGAAGCGCTTTAAAATCTTTTAATCTTTCTTTATGCTCGCCTTGAATAATTTCTTTTGAATTTTTATCGGTTCTAAAAATAATAGGTTGTGCTTGTAATCTTTCATTTTTAGAATCTTCGAGTGCTTGGTCAATTAAATGTCTATGCGGTGATTTTGTACATATAGGATCAGCAGCTTCTGCATCACCAGATAATAAAAATGCTTGGCAACGACATCCGCCCAAATCATTTTCCTTCTCTGAGCATGATCTACATGGCTCTTTCATCCATTCATCACCTCTATACTTATTAAATGCAGAGGAGTCGTACCAAATTTCTTTTAAATCATTATTAGTGACATTAGGAAAATTCATATCAGGCAAAACTCGGGCTGAGTGGCAAGGTAATACATCCCCATTAGCCGTTACAATCATAAACACTTCGCCCCAGCCATTCATACATTTTTTTGGTCGCTCTGCATAGTAATCAGGAACAACAAAAAATATTTTCATTTTATTGCCAATATACTCTCTAAACTCATTCGTAATTTTTTCAGCCTCATCAATCTGTTCTTTTGTTGGCATTAATTGATTTCTATTTATAAGCGACCATCCATAGTACTGAGTATTAGCAAGCTCAACATAGTCGGCACCAAGTGCTTCGGCCATCTCTAGGATTTCTTTTATGTGTCCTATGTTATAGCGATGTATAACCACATTTAAAACCATAGGATAACCTCTATCTTTAATCATAGCGGCTACTTTTTGTTTTAGTTTGAAAGTTGAAGTATCTGTTACAAAATTTGAAATTTCTTCAGTAATATCATGCATTGAAAGCTGAATATGGTCTAAGCCTCCAGATTTGAATGCATCAATTCTTTTTTCAGTAAGGCCCACACCAGAAGTAATAAGATTAGAGTAATAACCTAAATGATTGGCTTCAACGACAATATCTTCAATATCATCACGAAGGAGCGGCTCCCCACCTGAGATACCTAATTGTAATGCTCCTAATTTTCTAGCATCTCTTAATACTTTAATCCATGCATCCGTTCCTAATTCATTTTTAGTGTAATCTGCATAATCTGTTGGGTTGTAACAAAAAGCACAGTGCAATGGGCATCTGTAGGTTATTTCAGCAAGCAACCACAAGGGTTGGGTTTGTGTCACGTTTGATTCAACACCATTATTTAGACTAGCCATATTAATCCTTAGTAATCCATGCTTTTTCTAAAGCAAATTCAAACATCGAAATGATATCTTTATCAATATCTCCAGCATCTTTAAATTTATTTTTTAAAGATGAAATTACATCTAAAACTGTATTTTTTCCATCCACAAGGTTAAGTATTTCTCCAGCGCTTGGATTTAATTTAACCATTCCTTCTGGAAACAATATTACGTAACAATTTTGAGCCTCTTCCCACTGAAATCGGTGGTGTGGAGAAATTTTATATACGTCACCATGTTCTATATTCATATTAATATACCGGTTGCCTTAAGTAATCTTTTCCATCCATGGTGATTTTAGTTGATTGCAACATAATTGAATCAGCAATCACCCACAGAACATTTAACTTAAACTGTAGAATTTCCAATGCTTTTTCTTGCATTTCCCTACTCTGGCTAAAGTAATCAAGCGTAACATTTAAGCCCTGCTCAACATCTCGTCTTGCTTCAGTTAATCTTTTTTTGAAGTATTTCAAACCAGCTTCATCAACCCATGGATACATTTCTGGCCAAGAGCTAATTCTTTGTTGATGGATGTGCGGAGCAAATAATTCAGTTAGTGACGAACATACTGACTCTTGCCAAGGTCTTTGTTTGCAGAAATTAATATAAGCATCAACAGCAAATTTAACACCTGGTGAGACATGTTTTAAGGAGACAACATCCTCACGAGTTAATCCAACAGCTTTTCCAAGCTCAACCCAAGCTTCAATTCCCCCATAAGGCTCCTCAGGTGTCCCATCGTGATCGGTAATTCTTACAATCCATTGTTTTCTAACTTCCACATCTGGGCAATTAGATAATATGGAAGCATCTTTCATTGGAATTCCTATTTGATAATAGAAACGATTTAAAACCCAAGCCTGTAGTTGCTCCTTAGAAAGTTTTCCCTCGTACATTGCAACATGAAAAGGATGATAAATATGATAACCCTGTCCTTTAGTTCTTAGTTTTTCTTCAAACTCTTTTCTTGACCATGGTGCCGCCATTTTTGTACCTTTCTAAACTAAATGATAATATCCATTCCATCGTATGACACCTCAATACCATGAGAATTTAATACTTCTCTCTCAGGTGAGTCCTCACGAAGAATAGGATTAGTGTTATTTATATGAATTAATATTTTTCTTGGTTTTTCAAGTGATGTAAGCGTATCAATAATTCCACCTTTGCTTGATTGATCAAGATGACCCATTTCACTTGCTAATTTATCGTTAATGCCAAACCTGGACATTTCATCATTCGTCCAAACAGTGCCATCAACAAGAATGACATCAGCGTTTTTCATAAAATCATAAACATGGTCTTCAATAACTCCTAAGCCAGGCGCATAAAAAAGATTTTTACCAGTATTTTTATCCAACACACGATAACCGACATTATCTCCTGGAACAGTGTTGTGACGGTGAGGTGAATATGGAGGTGCCTCACTTTTTAGAGGGACTGCTGTAAACTCTAGATTTTCTGCTTTTGGTATTTCAAATGGCTGTAAATCTGTTTTAACTTCATGCCAATTGACACCTCTAAAATGTCCGAGAATATTAAAAATAGGAAACCCAGTAGTCATATCATCATGAACTGACTTTGTACAATAAATATCCCATGGCTTATCGTGTTCTCTAAGAATAAGGAGGCCTGTCGTGTGATCAATTTGACCATCACAAATAATTATTGAAGCAATTCCTGTATCTCTTACTTTCCTGGCTGGTTGCAGCGGAGGAAATGATTCAATTTGAGCTCTGATATCTGGAGAAGCATTAAATAAGATCCAGTCTTCACCATTACTACTAACGGTAATAGAAGATTGTGTTCTTGCAGATGATTTAATGTTATGTTGACGCAAACCTTTGCAATTTTCACAATTACAATTCCATTGTGGAAAACCACCACCTGCTCCGGACCCTAAAACTCTAATGTGCATATAAACCCCTTATTTAAACCAACGAAGAGTATGAATGACTTTTAAGTTTACCCTAAGGCAAAAATATGCAAAAAAAACTCATGGAATTCATGAGTTAAGACTATATCTTACGATTCAGTATAGAAGCAATCTGATTCAATTCTGACATTAACTTTTTTAATTCTTCTGGGTTAATAGCCTGGTCAGCGTCACACCAAGCTTCACATGGTGTTGGGTGCATCTCCACCAGCAACCCATCGGCTCCTGCAGCAATTGCAGCTCTTGCTAATGATGGAACCATCCAAGCTTTTCCACCAGCATGAGATGGATCAATAATGACAGGTAAATGTGTCTCTCTTTTTAATACTGGAACAGCAGTTACATCCATTACATTTCGATACGCAGTTTCAAATGTTCTGATTCCTCTTTCACAAAAAATAATATTATGATTTCCTCCAGAGGCAATATATTCAGCTGCCATTAGCCACTCAGAAATAGTTGCTGAAAGACCTCTTTTCAAGATGACTGGGGTATGAATTTTACCTACTTCTTTTAGTAATTCGAAATTTTGCATATTCCTTGTACCAATCTGAATAACATCAACCCCCTTTTCCAAGAATGTATCAAGGTGTCTAACATCAAGGAGTTCAGTTACGATTGGTAAATTTTCTTTATCTGCAGCCTCTTTAAACATATCAAGACCTTCAAATCCAATACCTTGAAAAGAATATGGGCTAGTTCGAGGTTTAAAAGCTCCTCCGCGCATCATTCTAACGCCTGCAGCTTTTACAGCTGAAGCAGATGCAGCCATTTGAGATGGAGTTTCTACGGAACAAGGACCTGAAATCACCTGAATATTCTCACCACCTATTAAGTTACCCTTAATATTAATAATAGTGTCATCGCTATGCCATTCCCTTGCGACAATTTTATAAGGTTTGACAATATGTAGGGCCTGTTGAACTCCTGGGAGTGACTCTAATAACTCCGGGTCAAGTATTCTTTCATCGCCAATTGCACCAATAACGGTTTTCTCAATTCCTTTTGATACTGAAGCATCAAGACCCTTATCTTTGATTTTTTCAATAACATTATCAATCTGCTGCTGTGTAGCAGATTTATCCATCACAATGATCATTTAGTATTTCCTATAAATTCAGTCAATTTTTCAATAAAGATTTTATTCTCTTCCTCGGTACCAATACTTACTCTCAAAAAATCAGGCATTCCGTAATTGGAAATTGGACGTAATATGATACCTTTATTTAATAAATATTCATAACATCGAAGTGCCGTAGATGGTGAGCCTAAAGAAAAACTAATAAAATTTCCATAACTTTTAATAAATGATAGATTTAAATTATTAAAATTTTCTTCTAAGATTTTCTTTTGTTCATTATTTTTAATGGCAGTTTCTTCAACAAACTTTAGGTCATTTAAAGACTCAATCGCAGCAATCTGAGCAAGTGAATTAACATTAAAAGGTTGTCTGATTTGGTTTATTTTTGATACAGTTCTTGAGGACCCTACACCAAAACCAACCCTTAATGCAGCAAGTCCATAAGCCTTAGAAAAACTTCTACTCACAATAATATTGTCAAACTCTTCAAGCCATAAAAAAACTTTAGATTTTAAATGGGCTGCTAAATATTCCTCATAAGCCTCATCGATAACAACCAGAATATTTGATGGTACTTTTTGAATAAACTCAAATAACTTTTGTTGATCAATTAATGTTCCTGTTGGGTTATTTGGGTTAGCAATAAAGATTAGTTTTGTTTTCTTTGTTATTGCTTTGAAAAATCCATCCAAATCATGTTGAAAATCTAAAGCTGGAATAATTATTTCCTTTGCTCCGACAGCCTTGGTTACGAGGCCATAGACTGCAAATGCATGCTCAGAAAATATAATCTCCGATTCGTGATTGGCTACCACTCGGGCACATAATTCTAAAATATCATTCGAGCCATTCCCCAATACAATTTGATTAGGTTTAAGATTAAATACTTCAGATATTTTATTAATCAAATCAAAACCAGAGCCATCCGGATATAAAAAATACTCCTCATATTCGCTAATGGCTTTATGAACTTTTTTACTTATACCGTAAGGATTTTCATTTGAGGCGAGTTTAATAATTTGATCTTCAGGAATTCCAATTTTTCTAGATAATTCCTGAATTGGCATACCGCCAACATAGGGTTCGATTTTTTCAAGGTTTTCTAGAAATGAAACTGACATGTAAATTTAATATCTAGGGTAGGAACCAAGATGTTTTAGAAAGCTCGCTTTTGATTCAACTTCTAATAATGATTTTTTTATATTCGCATCTTCCTTGTGACCTTCAATATCAATAAAAAAGACATACTCCCACATTCCAATCTTTGCTGGACGAGACTCAAGTTTTGTCATACTTACTTTATTCCTAGCAAAAGGTTCAACAAGATCAGCAATTGCTCCTGGTTTATTCTTTGTTGCCACCACAATTGATGTTTTATCATGCCCACTTTTTTTTGTTTCTTGCGTTGAAAGCACTAAGAATCGGGTTGTATTTGATTTTTCATCTTCAATATTTTGTCTCAAAATATTTAATTTGAACAATTTTGAAGCTCTCTCGCTAGCTATTGCTGCCGCACCTTTTTCATTTTTTGACAATTTTGCTCCTTCTGCATTACTCAAAACTGCTTGGGTTTCAACATTAGGAAGATTATTCATAATCCAATTATGACACTGTGCGAGAGATTGACCATGTGCATATATTTTTTTAACAGATTTTATATTTTTACAACTTGAAATAAGATTGTGATGAACGGGAAGAATTATTTCACCGCATATTTTTAAATCAGTGTTGAGCATTAAATCCAATGTTCGACTAACAGCACCTTCAGTTGAGTTTTCAACGGGAACAACACCATACTGGCTCTCATCTGATTGAACATTACTAAAAACCTCATCAATACTCAAAGTGGGTATAAATTCAATTTTATCCCCAAATTTTTTAATTGTTGCTTCCTCGCTAAATGTTCCAAAGGGTCCGAGAAAGCTAACCGCTAATTTTTTTTCTAATGCTCTACAATTGGATATTATTGATGAAAAGATTGATCGAATACTTTCGGCAGACAAGGGTCCTTTGTTATTATCAATAAGTTTTCGATATATTTGAGCTTCTCTTTCTGGTTTATATATCACACCATCTTTTTTTAATGCTCCAATTTCTTTTGCGTATTTTGCTCGCTTTGAAATCAAATCCAAAACTTTATTATCTATACTGTCAATGGCAATTCTTAGTTTGTCTAATTTTTTCATTTAAATTTAGTCTCAAATTCAATCATAAAATTAATTAATGCTTCAACACCCTCAATTGGCATTGCATTGTAAATAGAAGCCCTTAATCCACCAACAAGGCGATGTCCTTTTAATTGATACAATCCAGCATTTTCTGCTTGTTCAACAAATTTCATTGTTAAATCATCATTAATTATTCTAAATGGAATATTCATTCTTGAGCGATTTATTGGATCTATATCATTGTAATAAAAGTTAGATTGATCAATAAATTCATAAAGTAATTTTGATTTTATTATATTTTTTTCTTCAATAACTTTTAAACCACCCATTTTAAGTAGCCATTCAAAAACTAATCCAGCCATATAGATACTATAAGTAGTAGGTGTATTAATCATTGAATCATTTTCAGTTTGAATTTTCCAATTATGGGTCGTTGGAGTTTGTTTTTGATTAAGTCCCAACAAATCATCTCGAACTATTACGATTGTCAAACCTGCTGGTCCAATATTTTTTTGTGCTCCAGCATATATAACCCCGTATTTAGATATATCAATTTGCCGAGATAAAATTGTAGATGACATATCAACAACTACAGGAATATTGATTTTAGGGTCATCAAAATATTCAACGCCATGTATAGTTTCATTTTGACAAAAATGGATATAGCTATCATCTTCCGAATATACCCATTCATTTTGATTAGGTGCTTTTACATAGTTATTAGATTCTGATGTTGCTGCTAATTTGATATTTGCAAAAACCTGAGCATCATCATAGGTTCGTTTTGACCAATATCCAGAGACAACATAGGATGCAGATTTATTTCCAAGTAAATTCATTGGCACCATAAAATTTTGAGTTATAGCGCCTCCCTGAAGAAAAAGTATTTTGTAGTTACTGGGAACATGAAAAAGATCTCTAAGATTTTTTTCAACTTTTTTAAAGATACTCATGAATTCTTTACCACGATGTGACATCTCAAGAACTGACATCCCGGTATTATTCCAATTTAAAAACTCTTGATGTGCAATTGTCATAACTTCTTTTGGAAGCATGGACGGTCCTGCAGAGAAATTATATTTACAAGGATTTTTAACAGAATCTAAAGGATTCATGAAACAGTATCCTCATCATCATCGTCATGTTCACTTTCAGCAACTTTTTCTAGTCCACGAAGTTTTTCATCAGGGCCTAGATTTATAAGTGTTACACCTTGGGTAGCTCTTCCTAGCTCACGAATTTCACTAACTCTTGTTCGGATTAATACCCCCCCCGTTGTGATTAACATTAACTCATCATGATCCCCAACTAATTTAGCGCCAACAACAGATCCATTTCTTTCGCTAACCTGTATTGCTTTGACGCCCTGTGTCCCTCTTCCAGATCTTCTAAATTCAGATAGCTGCGTTCTTTTTCCATAGCCATTTTCAGTTGCAACCATAACAGACTGAGATTCATTTTCAGCAATCAATAGAGATAAAACTTCAGAGCCGTCACTGAGCTTCATGCCTCGGACTCCCCTGGCATTTCTGCCCATGCTTCTTACATCAGACTCTCCAAACCAAACTGCTTTACCATTGTTGGAAACTAAGACAACATCATTCTCGCCCCTAGTAATAGCTGCACCAACTAAATAATCACCATTATCAAGTTTTAAGGCAATGATTCCAGATTTTCTTGGATTAGAAAAATCAGATAATGGAGTTTTTTTCACCGTACCTTTTGCTGTCGCCATAAATATAAATTCATTATCAACAAATTCCTTAACAGTGAGAATCGTATTTATTTTTTCACCTGGCATTAACGGAAAAAGATTAACAATAGGCTTTCCTCTACTGATCCTACTTCCTTGAGGAACTTCATATACTTTCAACCAATACACTTGTCCCCGGCTTGAAAAACACAAAATATTATCATGAGAATTGGCCACAAACATCTGATCAATAAAATCATCATCTCTTGTAGCGGTAGCTTGCTTACCTCGACCCCCTCTTTTTTGCGCACGATAATCATCTAATGCCTGAGCTTTTATATACCCAGTGTGAGATAAAGTGACAACCATATCCTGAGGAGCTATTAAATCTTCAATAGATAAATCTTCTGCATTTTCAACAATTTCACTTCTTCGTTTATCACCGTATTCTTCTTTTATTTCCAGTAACTCATCTTTGATTATTTTTGTTACCCGATCAGGTTTATTAAGAATATCAATTAAATTTGATATAACATCCATAATCTCTTTATATTCTGTAACAATTTTATCCTGCTCAAGCCCTGTTAATCTTTGCAGTCTCATCTGAAGAATTTCTTGAGCCTGAGTATCCGATAATTTATAGCCTTTTTCTTTTAATCCATAGATAGAAAGCAAACCTTCTGGTTGGTATTGCTTTGGATCATCTTTTTTAAGCATGGACACAACGACATTTGAACTCCACTCTCTTTTCATTAACTCAAGCTTGGCATCATTTGGCGAAGGTGAAGATTTAATAATTTTAATCATTTCATCAACATTTTCTAAGGCAACTGCCAGTCCTTCTAAAACATGTCCACGCTCTCTGGCTTTTCTTAATTCAAAAACTGTTCGTCTAGTAATTACCTCTCTTCGATGATTTAGAAATGCATCTAAAACCTGCTTAAGATTAAGTAACTTTGGTTGACCATCAATTAAAGCAACCATATTTATTCCGAATGAATCCTGAAGCTGGGTTTGTTTGTATAGATTATTTAAAATAACATCAGGAATTTCGCCACGCTTTAACTCGATGACCACTCGCATTCCGGATTTATCAGATTCATCCCTGAGGTCGGAAATTCCCTCAAGCTTTTTATCATTCACTAATTCTGCAATTTTCTCGAGTAGGTTTTTTTTATTTACCTGGTAAGGTAACTCATCAATAATAATTACTTCTTTATTCCCCTTTTCAGCCTCTTCAAAATGCGTTCTACCTCTCATCACTACTCTTCCACGACCAGTTTTATAACCCTCTCTAATGCCAGAATTACCATGAATTATTCCAGCAGTTGGAAAATCTGGCCCAGGTATAAATTCCAGTAATTCATCAATTGTGATATTAGGATTATTTAAAACCTCTATGCAAGCATTGATAACTTCGGTGAGGTTATGTGGGGGTATATTTGTTGCCATCCCGACCGCAATTCCTGAACTACCATTAATCAATAAATTAGGAATTCTTGTCGGCATAATAAGAGGTTCATTTTCAGATCCATCATAATTAGGGCCAAAATCTACTGTATCTTTATCAATATCAGCTAAAAGCTCATGTGATATTTTAGACATGCGAATTTCTGTATAACGCATTGCTGCAGCATTATCACCATCTATGGATCCAAAGTTACCTTGTCCATCAACTAACATGTATCTAAGACTAAAGTCTTGGGCCATACGAACTATAGTGTCATATGCGGCTGTATCTCCGTGAGGGTGGTATTTACCGATTACATCACCAACAATTCTTGCTGATTTTTTATAAGGGCGATTATAGCTATTGCTCAGTTCATGCATTGCAAATAAGACACGTCTATGCACAGGTTTAAGACCATCACGAACATCTGGCAGAGCTCTTCCTACAATCACGCTCATTGCGTAATCAAGGTAAGACTTCTTCATCTCATTTTCAAGACTTACAGGTATAGTTTCTTTGGCAAATTGAGTCATAATTTTTTTTGAAATAGCTATGAATGTTACTTACATTTTAGCATGGGTTAGCCCAATTATAGGGCTTAATGACAGTTTAAATATTAAAATTAAAGCTTAAGGTCTGCAATAATATCATTGACATTTTCAAGTCCAACAGCAATACGAATTAAGCTGTCAGATATACCAGATTCATCCCTTTCAGCCTGAGTTAATCTTGAATGTGTAGTTGTTGCTGGATGGGTAATGGTAGATTTGGTATCGCCAAGATTTGCTGTGATGGATAACATTCGGGTTTTATTTATTAATGACCAAGCCTCTTTTTTCCCCCCTTTTAGACTAAAAGATAAAACAGCACCTCCCAAACTCTGCTGTTTTTTTGCAATAGTATATTGAGAGTGGCTTTTTAGTCCTGGATAATAAACTTTAGAAATATTTTTATTCTTTTCTAAAAATAAAGCCAAAGCCAGGGCATTACTTGATTGTTGTTCCATTCTAATTTTTAGAGTTTCTAGTCCTTTTAAAAAAATCCAAGCATTAAATGGGCTTAGAGATACTCCCGTATTTCTTAAAAAAGTAAAAATCTCTGACATGACATTTCTTTTTCCTAAAACCGCTCCGCCAAGACATCTTCCTTGACCATCAAGGTATTTTGTTGCCGAATGAATAATAATATCGGCTCCGAGATTTAAGGGTAATTGTAATGCGGGGGTACAAAAGCAATTATCAACAATCAATTTTGCCTTCGAAGATTTAGCTAGCTCTGCCAATTGAGAAATATCAACTATTTCAGTCAGAGGGTTTGATGGGGTCTCGACGAAGAAAAGTTTTGTATTTTTTTTAATCGAATTCTTCCAAGAAGCTAGATCAGATAAATTTACAAAAGAAATATCCAAGCCCCATTTTGATAAAAAATTATTAAATAATTGGACCGAAGTTCCAAAAATACTCTTAGAAACAATTACATGATCTCCGGGTTTACAAAGAGCCATGAAAGTTGCTAATATTGCTGACATTCCTGATGATGTAGCGATACACTGCTCGGCACCTTCAAGTGCAGCGAGTCTTTCTTCAAACATATTGACAGTTGGGTTGGTAAAACGACTATAAACATAACCTGGATCATCGCCAGAAAATCGACGAGCTGCCTCTTGAGCATTCTTAAAAACAAAACTAGATGTTAAAAACAATCCTTCAGAATGCTCGCCAAATTGTGACCGTTCAGTTCCAGAGCGAACTGCGTTAGTTTCAAATTTTTTATTATTTTTTTTCATATTATCCTGATTGAATCAGGTTTATTCCTCAGTTTAGCTAATAGTTGTATGCGCTAGCAAGCTGGAGCAAATCCACGCGAAGTCATTATGGATAAAAAAATTTAAATGGTCAACTCAACTATCTAAAGCTCAATAACATCATCTATAGTATTATTATCTTCGCTTGTGATTAAATTTAAGTCTAATTGAGTTATAGAGTTTTGTGGTTTTGTGTGATTTACTGAGTCTGCACGAATAGACTCAATCAAGTTCAAATAATTTTCATCAATATCTTGTGTAACATAATTACCATCAAAACATGATGCATCAAATTGAATTAATTTTTTATTTTCTTTAGTAATATTAGCTTTAAGATCATCTATATCCTGATAGACCACACCATCAGCACCGATATCCTTACAGATTTCCTCTTCTGTTTTGTTGTGAGCAATCAATTCATTTCTTGATGGCATATCTATTCCATAGACATTAGGAAACTTTACTGGGGGTGCTGCTGAAGCTAGAAAAACTTTTTTAGCACCCGCTTCTCTTGCCATCTCTACGATTTCTTTTGAGGTTGTACCTCGAACAATTGAGTCATCAATTAACAAAACATTTTTATTTTTAAATTCAATACCAATTGGATTAAGTTTTTGACGTACTGACTTTTTGCGAGTTGCCTGACCAGGCATAATAAATGTTCTTCCAATATAACGATTTTTTACAAACCCTTCTTTAAAATCTGTTTTTAACTGCAAAGCAACTTGAAGTGCGGATGGCCTACTGGTATCCGGAATTGGAATTACCACATCAATTTTTTCATTTTTAAATTTATCTTTTATTTTTTTTGCAAGTGAATCCCCCATGTTTAATCTAGTTTGATAAACAGAAACTCCATCTAAAACTGAATCAGGACGAGCTAGATAAACATACTCAAAAATACATGGGCTCATCTGCTTATTTTTAACACATTTTTTTGAATAAAAATTTCCATTCAAATCAATAAAAATAGCTTCACCGGGATCAACATCTCTTAAAAGATCAAAACCCAGAACATCCAAAGCAACACTCTCAGAAGCAACAACATATTCAGGGCCATCACCTGTTTCTCTTTTACCAATTACAAGAGGTCTTATTCCATGTGGGTCTCTAAAAGCAAGTAATCCGAAATTTGCAATCATCGACACAACTGCAAAGGCTCCACTGCAACGATGATAAAGCGATGTGGCTGCGTCAAAAATTACATCTGTTGTAAGGACATTCTTTTTTGATGATTCTACCAATTCATGGGCAAGAACATTAATTAGAACTTCAGAATCAGAATTGGTATTGATATGTCGAAGATCCTGCTGAAACATTTCTTGTTTTAATTTTGCTGAATTTGTTAAATTTCCATTGTGTCCAAGAACAATTCCATATGGTGAATTTACATAAAATGGCTGAGCTTCTGCGGCAGATGATGAACCTGCAGTAGGATAACGCACATGGGCTATTCCAGCATTTCCAATTAGATTTCGCATGTGTCTGGTTTGAAAAACATCTTTTACCAGGCCATTGTTTTTATGCATATAAAAACGATTACCATCAGTTGTCACAATGCCTGCAGCATCCTGACCTCTGTGTTGAAGAACCAACAATCCATCGTATAACATCTGGTTAACTGGATTGTTTGAAACAATTCCAATAACTCCACACATTATATGTACTCCTTGGTTAAAACAGCATATTCGTATTCTACATGGGTTACTTGATATTTTGGCAAATAGTCTAAGATAAAAGAAAATATTGGATCCAACAAAGGCAGCATGAAAGACTTATCCTGATTAATCAAGCTTACAAAGGGTATCAATTGATTTAAATAGACTAAAATTAAAATAATAATTAAGCCTCTTGCTAAACCAAACATAAAACCAAAAAACCGGTTCATTAAAGAGAGTCCTGCGAACCTTAAAACTTTATTCAACAATTTGACAAAAAAAGAAGTTAACAGCAATGTACTTACAAAAATGATTATGAAAGCAACAACAATTATAATTTCTGATTTATCTTGAACAGGAATCAAGCTTGCAATAGAGTCATCAAAAGTAGAAGCCAGATAAAATGAAAGGACTAAGCCAATTAAGGAAAGAGATTCTTTTATAAAACCTCGAATTATTCCATACACTGAAGAAATTACTAATACAGTAATAATGAAATAATCAAATGAGGTCATGAATTATTTTTTTTTATAATGCCGCTAAATTTATTATTTTTTAAAACATCAAGAGCTGCTTCAGCTTCGCTGTAATTATTATAGATTGTTGTTTTTACTAAATATAAATTTTGGTTGTCTTTGGCAATTTCATCCATTAGACATTCAATTCCAACAGATTTGATTTGAGAGATTAATTCATTAGATTTATTTTTATCTGAAAAAACCCCTACTTGGATATAGTAATTATTAAAGGAAATTGTTTTAGATTCACTATCAATGACCTCCTCTAGAGAATCATTATGTTCGTCAATAAAAGATATTTTTATATGCTGTTTGTCACCTATTGATCTATCATCTAAAAAAAAGTAAGAGAAAATCAATAAGATTACTAAAATAACTAAAGCGCCGAGTAATCTTTTTTTTGCTTTTTTTAACTGTATTGCTTCCGAAAAAGGATCTTCATTTGCCGCCATAGTCATCCTTAAAAATTTCACTAATCACATAAAAACTTCCAAACACAACTATTCTATCATTTTTTTGTGCATTGTTTATCGCTTGAATATAAGCTTCTCTGATCGATAAAAAAGACGTAAACATTAATTTATTCTGACTTAGAATTTTTGTTAATTGATCAATACTTTCTGTTCTTGGTGAATTTAGAGGAGCAACAAACCACTCCATTTGGTTTTTTAAAGTTTTAAAAAATTTGGCATACTTCTTGAAATTTTTATCTTTCAATATCGAGAAAACAAGAATAGTTTTTTTTAAGTCAAGAGAACTCAAACTGTTTACCAAGTTTTTTATACTGTCTTCATTATGGGCTACATCAATAATAATTTCTGGGTTCTTGGATATTGTTTGAAATCTACCAAAAAATAATTTATTAAAAAAGTCTTGCCCATATACCAGTTGCCTTATTTCACTAAATCCAAAATTTTCAAGTGCGTATACGGCGCAGGATAAATTTTTCTTTTGAATAATAGATAAATTGAAGTTCAGGTTATCAGGAAATAAACTTTTGAAACTAAAGTCTTTATTATAAATATATAAATTTGATTTTTTAATCTTAGCTTGTTCAATAATTATTTCATTATGCAACTCCTCACCGCACACGCAAATTTTATTTTCACGCATTACGCCAGACTTTTCATATGCTATGTGATTAAGGGTTGGGCCCAAATAATCAGTATGATCCAATCCAATTGAGGTAATAATAGAAATATCAGGCTCAAATGCATTAACAGCATCTAATCGACCACCAAGACCAATCTCTAAAATAGCTATGTCAATATTTTTTTTATTAAAAATCAAAATTGCAGCGAGTGTGGTTATTTCAAAAAATGTTAAACATGATTCAGGGTCGTTGGCCAATACAAAATTAATTGCTGTGAGTAATTCTTCATCATTACATTTTTGATCATTGATCATGATTCTTTCGTTAAAGCTAAAAAAGTGTGGGGAAGTGTATAGGCCAACATTAATATTTTGTGACTTCATGAGAAGATGATTCAAATAGAAACAAACACTTCCTTTACCATTTGTACCAGCGACTGAAATAATTTTAAATTTTGGAATTATATTTAATTTTTTTTTGATTTTAATAAGACGATCAAGGGATAAATCAATGACATTGCTGTGCCTATTCTCAAGCTTAGCTAGAAGTAAGTTGAGCTCGCTTATCAAGAACTACCTATGAAGTTTTGAAATAATATTTACTAGAGACTTACGCATTTCACGACGATCGACAATAAAATCAATCGCACCATGCGAGAGTAAAAACTCAGCCCTTTGAAATCCTTCAGGAAGCTTTTCTCGGACAGTTTGTTCTATTACTCTTGGACCAGCAAAACCTATTAATGCATTCGGTTCGGCAATGATAATATCTCCTAGCATGGCAAAACTTGCAGAAACACCTCCCATAGTTGGATCCGTTAAAACTGATATAAAAGGTAATTTTGCTTTACTTAATGCAGTCAATGCAGCACTTGTTTTTGCCATTTGCATTAATGAAAATAGGCCTTCTTGCATTCTTGCGCCACCACTTGCGGAAAAACATATTAAAGGAGTCTTATTTTCAATAGCATACTCAACCGCCCTAACAAATTTTTCACCAACTGCTGAACCCATAGAGCCTCCCATAAAAGAAAACTCAAAGGCAGCAGCTGTAACTTTTAACGATTCTATTTTACCTGTAATGACAACAAGCGCCTCCCCAATTTTATGATGCTCTTGGGCTTCCGTAAGTTTTTCATGATAGGGTTTAGAATCAATAAACTTTAAAGGGTCTTTTGGCAAAATATTCTGAAAAATTTCTTTTTGACCAATCGAGTCAAAAAGGAGCTTCAATCTTTCCCTAGCGGGCAATCGATGGTGATGATCGCATTTTGGACAAACATAAAGATTTTTTTCTAAATCACTATTATAAAGTGCAGTTTTACAAGATATACATTTATGCCAAACACCATCGGGAACACTTTTTTTTGCCGATCCGACAATTTTTTTAATTTTTGGGGGGAAAACATTTTTTAACCAACTCATATCAGATTACCTGCTTTATTGATCGTATGATCTTGTTAATGTTCTCAAGCATATTTGATTCATCAGAGGCTTCAATTTCTTGAATAATGCGACTACCAATAACAATTGCATCCGAAAATTGAGCAACATTTTTTGCTGTTTCTGGATCACGCACACCAAATCCAACGCCTATAGGAAGATCCGTTAAGGATTTAATTTCACCTACTCTGTTTTTGACTTGTTCAATATCAATGTTTTGCGCCCCTGTAACCCCTTTAAGTGATACATAATACAAAAAACCAGAAGCTTGTTTGATAATCTGCTCAATCCTCTTTTTTTCAGTTGTAGGAGCCAATAAGAAAATTGCATCAATGTCATTTTGTTTTAATTTCTCTACATATGCTTTTGACTCTTCAGGAGGATAATCAACGGTAATAACACCATCAATATCAGACAATTTGCATAATTTTAAAAATTCATCAATTCCTATGGCCTCAATAGGGTTCGCATAACCCATTAAAATCAGAGGGGTAACTTGATTTTCCTTTCTAAACTCTTTTGCTATCTCCAAAGTTTTCCGAATACCCACATTTTTAGCAAGAGCTCTTTCACTAGCTCTTTGAATAATTGGGCCATCTGCCATTGGATCGGAAAATGGAATGCCTAGCTCTATCATGTCAGCTCCAGATGTTACAAGCTGGTGAAGAATTTTAATTGTCATTTCTGGTGAAGGATCACCTGCAGTTACAAAAGGAATTAAAGCTTTTTGATTACTGATTTTTAAGTTATCAAAAGTTTTTCTGATTCTACTCATTTATATTTTTATCCCAGCAATACCAGCTACAGTGTTAATATCTTTATCACCACGACCAGACAAATTCACCAATATTGTTTTATCTTTTGATAAATCTCTTGCTAATTTTTCCGCATAAGCAATTGCATGACTTGTTTCAAGTGCGGGAATAATTCCCTCTGTTCTACATAAATTATGAAAAGCAGCTAAAGCCTCTTCATCGTTAATAGCGACATACTCTGCTCTTTTTGTGTCTTTCAGCCATGCATGCTCTGGACCAACACCAGGATAATCTAATCCAGCCGATACTGAATGAGTTTCAATTATTTGACCCTCGTCATTTTGCATCATATAAGTTCTATTTCCATGCAAAACCCCAACAGGACTATTTGCAGTTAAAGGCGCTGCATGTTTTCCAGTTTCAATTCCATGACCAGCAGCTTCAACCCCTATTAATCTTGTATTTTCAAAAGGTATGTAGGGATAAAAAATTCCCATAGCATTAGATCCACCTCCGACGCACGCAATAACGGCGTCAGGTTGTTTTCCGACTAATTCATCCATTTGGACTATAGACTCTTTACCCACAACTGAATTAAAGTCTCTGACCATCATTGGATAAGGATGAGGGCCTGCGACAGTTCCAATAATATAAAATGTATTACTTACATTAGTGACCCAGTCGCGCAATGCCTCGTTTAAGGCATCTTTAAGAGTTTTTGATCCACTTTCTACGGGAACAACTTCTGCTCCCAAAAGTTTCATGCGATAAACATTAGGACTTTGTCGCTTCACGTCTTCAGATCCCATATAAACCACACAATCCAAACCTAAGCGAGCTGCAATAGTAGCTGTTGCTACTCCATGCTGACCAGCTCCAGTCTCTGCAATCACTCTTGGTTTACCCATTTTCTTTGCAAGCAAAGCTTGTCCAACAGTATTGTTAACTTTGTGTGCTCCAGTATGATTTAAATCTTCCCTTTTAAAATAAATCTGTGCACCACCAATTTTTTTGGTTAAACGCTCAGCAAAATAAATTGGACTTGGTCTGCCAACAAAATGTTTTAGATCGTGATGAAATTCATTTAAAAAGTCTTTATCGTCCTTGAATTGCTCATACATAACTTTTAACTCATCTAACGCCTCAATAAGCGTTTCAGCAACAAAAGTTCCGCCGTAGGGGCCAAAATGGCCATTTTCATCTGGAAAATTATAATTTTGCATTTTTTACAACCTTAATAAATGAATTTAATAGTTTATGGCATTTTACACCTTTGACGCCATCCTCTACACCCCCGCTCACATCCACAGCATACGGTTTATAATGACTAACTAGTGCTTGAACATTTTCAACATTCAAACCGCCTGCAACTATGATAGGTTTTGCTATATCTTTGGGTATTAATGACCAATCAAATGATTTACCTGAACCGCCGTAATGTTTTGTATCAAAAGTATCAAGGAGAATTGAGCTTGCGTCAATAAATTCCTCGCTAATTTTAACAATATCTGTGCTTTTCTCAACAGGAATAACTTTGATAAATGGGAAATTGAATGATTTACAAAAATCATTACTCTCATCTCCATGAAATTGAATTACATCAATTATATTTTGATCAAGAATATCACGAATAAAATTTTTATCATGATTTACAAAAAGCCCAACTTTCGTTAAAAATGGAGGTGTTTTTTTACTGATTAACTTAGCCTTTTCTGGTGAACAGTATCTTTGGCTACCCTCATAAAAAACAAAACCAATTGCGTCAGCCCCAGCTTCAGCTGAAGCTAAAGCATCCTCTAAAATAGTAATTCCACAAATTTTTACCTTAATATCTGTCATACAAGTATTTTATTATTTAAAGTCGGTATATTAAATCTTTCATCATATACAATATTAGTTAAATAAAGTCCATTTGGTGAAAATGTGTTTGATGCTTTAGACCTATCTTTAACATCAAATAAATAATCAATGAAATTAATTTCTCTTTTTTCACTGGCTATATCTAAAATCACACTCATCATATTTCTAATTTGATGATGCAAAAAACCATCGGCTACAAATTTAAAAATTAAAAAGTTATCTTTTTTTAAATATCCGATTTCATAAATTTCTTTGATTGGTTTTTTAGATTGGCATTCGCTCGATCTAAAACTACTAAAATCGTGTGTACCTCTAAATTTGGATAAAATTGAGTCCAATAAATCCATGTTTATATAATAAGGGTATAAACCACATTGTTTTTCCCATATAGCTGATCGGCTCTGACTGCAATATAGTAAGTATTGATATTCTCTGCGAACTGCACAAAATCTTGCATGAAAATCATCGCTAGCTTGAGAAGCCCATTTAATTACAATATCTTTTGGTAATAGAGAATTTACACCTTTGATCCATGCATGATTATCTCTTTCTGAAGTTGTGTCAAAGTGAAAAACTTGACCTAAAGCATGTACTCCAGCATCTGTGCGCCCAGCCGCTTCTATTTTTACACTATGATTTGCAACTTCTGACAATGCTGCTTCCAAATACTGCTGGATAGTTCTTACATTAGGTTGTATTTGAAAACCGCAATAATCTGTTCCTAAATACTCAACTATCGCTGCAATTCTCATAATAATATTAAAGATCCAATATATAAAAAAATGAAGAAATAACCCATCGGATTTACTGAGAATTTAGTATATCTAATTTTAATTTGTGTTTTATTTTCTAATAACTTTTTTAATGAGATTATTGGTTCTCTAAAATTAAAACTTTTTTTTGAGAAATTATCAAAATAAGTAAAAGTCAACATCATTATTTTATGAAGTCTTAAAACATCAAAAGAAAAAAATTTTAATGGGTATACAAAATACATTAAAGAATTAATTACCGAATAAGAAGAAGTTGAAATCAAATAAAGCTTAGCGACCAAAAAAAAATTTAACAACCTGATGCACTGCTCGGATCCAGAAATAAATCCTTCCATAGTGAAATTTAAATTCATTACATTTATTATAATTTCACCAGGGATTGATAAGGGATAGATGATAAAGATACTTAATAAAAAATACTTTAATTTAAAAATTAATTTAATTGGATTTAATTTTACTAAACAGCAAATTAATAATAAAAAAGAGAGTACTAATCCGTTATTGTAAAATGAAAATATGTGAATAAACTTGAGACAAACTAATACAATTAGGAGTTTTAAAAGCTCAATCACTTAAAAATTATCTTTATTTTCACCTGATGTCGAAAGATCATTAATAATATCTCTCTGAATATTTTCCTCACCACTTGCCGAATTAAATAAAGATTTTTCACTCTTTCTCTTCACTGAAAAATAAAAAACTATTCCTGCAATAATAACAATTACAAATAAAAGAATTAAAACAATTAGTAAATTATTTGGTTTATTTTCTTTGTCATCAATAATGCTTTTTTTATCAAGTTCCGGTTCTAAAGAAATTGAGGAAGTAAAAACATCATTACCATTATTGGTATTATTATCACTTAAATTAATTTGTTCAATTTCAAAACCATCAACAATATCAGATTGATTTATTGAATTATTTTTTTCTTTAGCCGCCTCAGAATTTTTATTAGCCTGTTGTTTGATGTCAGATTGAGTTTCTGCTTTTATTTTTGACTCATTTTTAGTAGGTTCAGATAATTGCTTTAACTTTTTCTCAGCTTCAGCTAACTTACTTTCTAGTTCCTGAATTTTATTATTATCTAATTCAGTTGGCTGTTTTTTTTGAGCGACCTTATCCTCTGGAATATTAAACTTTTCTTTCCACTCTTTATTTTGGGCTTTTAGAATTTTTCGGGCTTCCAGATGACTTAATTCATCAAAAAATTCCCTTGTAGGCAATGTAAGTAATTCATTTTTATTTAAGCCATTAATATTTTCATCTTGAAAAGCCTGTTTGTTTTTCAGATAGATTCCTACCACCATCTGTTCAAGGGTAATTCCTGAAATACTATTTTCTCGACCAATTTGGTACAAAGTTTTACCTGGAGTTGCTTTTACAGGTTTAGCTTCTGGTTTAGCTTCTGGTTTAGCTTCTGGTTTAGCTTCTGGTTTAGCTTCTGGTTTAGCTTCTGGTTTAGCTTCTGGTTTAGCTTCTGGTTTAGCTTCTGGTTTAGCTTCTGGTTTAGCTTCTGGTTTTTTTACATCAATTTTTTTTCCTTCAGCAATTGCCTTGGATGGTTCTTTAATTTCTTTTTTTGGAGAAGCTTCTTTTTCAAGTGTCTCATTTATCATTTTATCCATTGGATCAGGTGGGTCCAAAAGAACTGTATATTCTCTGTAGTTTCGCCCCTTAGGTGAATCAATCTGAATTAAAAGATCGAGAAATGGATCTTTAACAGGGTTTGAACTTTTTAATTTTAAATAAATTTTTCCTTCAGAATTTTTAACAAAATTTGCATTAATATTTGCATGTACAGGCAGCCTCTCAATCCCTTGAGACTCAAAATCCTCTTTAGAAGCGATGCTTGGGACTAACTCAGTTACGTCATCAGCTTTTGTGAGAATAACTTCAATATCAGCGTTTAATGGTTGTTCTTGTTTAGAATTAACAGAAATTTTTCCAAGTTGAAGAGCATTTACTGTTAAAACATTAAAAAGAAAAATGATAAATAGTAGGTTTTTAAAGAGTGTTTTCATTTAGCAGTTATTATACTTAAGATTCTTCTTAATGGTTCGGCAGCGCCCCATAATAATTGATCACCTATAGTAAATATTGAGAGGATATTTTCATCTAATTTTAGCTTTCTAACTCTTCCTACCAAAATATCTAATTTTCCAGAAACTTGTGCAGGTGATAAATTATGTATTGTTTCATCTCTGTTATTTGAAATAACCTTTACCCATTCATTTCCATTCGAAATCTTATCCAAAATATCGTCTTCTGATAAATTTTTATTTAATTTAATTGTTAAAGCCTGACTATGACACCTCATAGTCCCAATACGAACACATAAACCATCGACTTTAATTGGGTCATAATGGTGATCAAGAATTTTTAATGTTTCATTTTGACCCTTCCATTCTTCTTTACTTAAACCTCCACCAAGATCGCTATCAATCCAGGGGATGAGACTTCCCGCGAGAGGAACTAAAAAATTTTCTTTTGGAAAAAATTGATCTTGAAAGGTATTGGTAATGGTTTGATCAATTTCAAGAATAGAGCCATTTTTATCTTCAAGAAGTTCAGATACACTCTGGTGCAGATATCCCATTTGCTTGAGCAACTCTCTCATATTGTTTGCCCCAGCGCCGCTCGCAGCTTGATAAGTCATTGATGAAACCCATTCAACAATATTCTCTTTAATAAGCCCGTTGATGGCCAATAGCATAAGGGAAACGGTACAATTTCCTCCCACCCATGTCTTGTTTCCAGTCTCTAATTTTTTATCTATCAAATTTCGATTGATGGGATCTAAAATAATTACAGAATCCTGATTCATTCGCAAGAAAGAAGCTGCATCAATCCAATGACCTTGCCAAGAATGATCTCTTAATTTTGGGTAAACTTTTTCAGTAAAGTCACTGCCCTGGCATGTCAAAATAATATCCATTTTTTTTAAGTCATCTAAATTGTTAGCATCTAATAATTCATTTGACTCAGAAAATCTAAAAGGGCAATCTTCACCAGCTTGTGACGTAGAGAAAAAAAATGTTGAAAATTTTTCAAAATCTTTTTCTTCTATCATTCGTTTGATGAGAACCGAACCAACCATTCCTCGCCAGCCAACTATACCTACTTTATGCTTATTCATTAAATAAATTTCCTAAAATTAAATCGCCCATCTCTTCACAGCCAACTTCAATAGATTGTTTGCTCATAATATCTTTTGTTCTGAAGCCTTGTGCTAAAGTTTTTTCAATTGCTTTTTCAATTAAATCTGATTTATCTGATTGATTTAAAGAATATTTATACATCATTGCTGCTGACATAATTGTCGCAATAGGGTTTGCTAAATCTTTACCTGCAATATCTGGTGCAGATCCATGACTAGGTTCAAATAAACCTTTATTATTTTTATCTAATGATGCTGAAGGAAGCATACCAATTGATCCTGTTAACATTGATGCCTCATCAGATAAAATATCCCCAAAGATATTACCTGTAACTAGAACATCAAATTGTTTTGGATCTTTAACTAACTGCATTGCAGCATTATCAACATACATGTGAGATAAGGTTACATCAGGATAGTCATGAGATGTCTCTATCATGATCTCCCGCCATAACTCAGTTGCCTCCAAAACATTGGCTTTATCTACAGAACATAAACTTCTTTTTCTTAAACGAGCTAATTGAAATGCAACATCTCCAATTCTCCTAATTTCATTTTCAGAGTAGCGCATTGTGTTGAAACCTTCTCGCTGATCTTTATCATTTCTGTGAATTCCTCGTGGCTCGCCAAAATAAATATCCCCCGTTAATTCTCGAACAATTAAAATATCTAATCCTGAAACTATTTCAGGTTTGAGTGAAGAAGCATTAACAAGATCATCAAATAACATAGCTGGTCTTAAATTAGCAAAAAGTTCTAATTCAGAGCGAATTCTTAATAAGCCTCTTTCTGGTCTTTTTTCTCTTGGAAGTTTGTCATATTTCCAATCTCCCACTGAACCCATAAGAATAGCATCGGCTTTGACAGCTTTATCTAAAGTGGTTTTAGGCAAGGGATCGCCATCTGCATCATATCCAGCTCCACCAATCGGTGCCGAATCAATGATGATATCTGGTGAAAGAGCCTTAATAATCTTTGTAGCTTGTCTTACAATCTCCGGGCCAATACCATCACCTGGTAGGGTTAATAAATTCATTTTTTTATTTGTCTCACTTATTTTAACCATGGGTAAATATCATAATAACCTTGTTCGAAATTTTTTATTTCTTGAGTTCTTTCAAGCGTAAGACCTATTTCATCCAGGCCATTGATCAGTGAGTTTTTTTTAAATTCGTCAATCTCGAATTCAAAAAATTTATCATTAAGAAAATTTATACGCTGATTAGGAAGATCGACTTCAATTTCAAGTTTTTGATTGCTCGATACTTTAAACAACTCATCAATTTCATTATTTGACAGAGTAATTGGTAAAATTCCATTCTTAAAGCAGTTGTTATAAAAAATATCAGCAAAACTTACTGCTAAGATAGCTTTTATACCGTAATCTAATAGAGCCCATGGAGCATGTTCACGACTGGATCCACATCCAAAATTTTCGCGAACAAGTAAAATACTTGCATTTGTATACTCTGGTTTGTTCAATACAAAATCATAATTAAGAGGCCTTGCAGAGTTATCCATTCCTGGTTCGCCATGATCAAGGTATCTCCATTCATCAAACAAATTAGGACCGAATCCTGAGCGTTTAATAGATTTTAAAAATTGCTTTGGAATAATTGCATCGGTATCAATATTAGATCGATCAAGAGGAATTGCTAGACTTTTTAATGTTACAAATTTATCCATTAATTGATCTCGCGAATGTCTACGAAATGGCCATGAACTGCTGCTGCTGCTGCCATAGCAGGACTAACAAGGTGGGTTCTTCCTCCTTTACCCTGTCTGCCTTCAAAATTTCTATTGGATGTAGAAGCACAACGCTCGCCGTCTTCAAGCCTATCTGCATTCATAGCCAGGCACATAGAACAACCTGGTTCTCGCCATTCAAAACCAGACTCTATAAATATTTTATCCAATCCTTCTGATTCAGCTTGTTTTTTGACAATTCCAGATCCTGGAACAACCATTGCCAGCTTAATGGATGAGTTAACTTTTTTTCCTTTAATGAATTTTGCTGCCTCTCTCAAGTCTTCTATACGAGAATTTGTACAAGAACCAATAAAAACTTTATCAACACTGATATTGGATAGGGGGATATTTTCCTCTAAATCCATATACTTTAAAGCTCTTAGAAAGTCAGGTTGTTTTGAAATTTGTATATCTGTCAGCTTGGGAACTGATTGAGTAATTCCAGCAACCATTTCTGGCGAGGTCCCCCATGTGACTTGAGGTTCAATCTCTGAAGCATCGATGATGATTGTTTTGTCAAAACTTGCATCAGAATCTGATTTTAAGGTTTGCCATTCTTTAACTGCTAGTTCCCACATTTCTCCTTTAGGAGAAAATGGTTTATTTTTAAGATAATTTAGAGTGATTTGGTCAACAGCAACCAATCCAGCACGGGCTCCTGCCTCAATAGCCATGTTACAAAGAGTCATTCTTCCCTCCATGGAGAGCGATTCAACAGCATTCCCACAAAACTCGATCGCATGCCCTGTTCCACCGGCAGTGCCGATTTTACCGATAATAAACAAAGCCATATCTTTAGCAGTTACCGATGAGTGTAATTTTCCAGAAACTTGAATTTTAAATGTTTTGAGTTTTCTTTGAATTAAGCATTGTGTAGCCATGACATGCTCAACTTCAGATGTGCCAATCCCCATCGCCAGAGCTCCAAATGCTCCGTGAGTACTGGTGTGAGAGTCTCCACATACAATAGTCATCCCAGGCAATGTTAAACCTTGCTCGGGACCAATTACATGAACAATACCTTGTCTTTCATCACTCATCTTAAACTGAAGTAAATTATGAGTTTGACAATTTTCATTTAAAGTATCCACTTGAATCTTAGATACAGGATCTTTAATTCCCTCATCTCTAGACATTGTTGGTACGTTATGATCAGGAACTGCAACAATAGATTCTTTTCTCCATAGTTGACGATTATTGATTTTTAAACCCTCAAATGCTTGAGGACTAGTTACTTCATGGATAAGGTGTCGATCAATATATATTAAATGTGTGTCATCAGAAGATAAGACACAATGCTTATCAAAAATTTTTTCATATAAGGTTTTACCCATAAAATTTAATCTCTGAAATTTTCAAAGTTAAGTGGATAATCTGTAATTTGATTTTTTAAAAGAGCAATGGCTTCTTGCAAAACATCTCGCTTTGCCCCGGAAACTCTAACAGAGTCACCCTGAATTGAACCCTGCACTTTTAACTTACTATCTTTGAGAAGTTTAATAATCTTTTTACCTAGATCTTGATTGATACCATGAGTAATTGTTATATCTAATTTGACATTATTTCCAGATACAGATTCTAAATTCTTATCTTCTAGGCGCTTTGTTGAGTCGGGTTCTTTTTTTTCTAATGATGGATATAGAATATCTTTAATTTGATTAATTTGAAAATCATTATCCCCATAAAGAGTGATAATCATATCCTTTTCATTAAATTCGATTTTTGCACTGGTATTTTTAAAGTCATAGCGGTTATCAATTTGTCTACTTACGACATCAATTGCATTGGCAAGATTGACTTTATCAGCAGAAGAGCTTACATCAAAACTGGGCATAATTACTCCTTATTTTTTTTTCCTAAAATTTTAAGTCTTAGTGCATTTAGTTTAATAAATCCCTCGGCATCATATTGATTATAGGTTCCGCCATCGTCTTCAAATGTTGCAATATTTTCATCAAATAAAGAATGTGGACTAGTTCTCCCAATAACTTGAACTGAACCCTTATAACAAATTAGTTTGACATCACCTGTCACATTTTTTTGCGTGTGGTCTATTAAAGTTTGCAGAGCATCTCTTTCTGGTGCAAACCAAAAACCGTTGTAAATTAATTGTGCATATCGTGGCATTAGTTCATCTTTCAAATGAGCTACTTCTCGATCCAAGGTAATTGATTCAATTGCTCGATGAGCCTTAAGCAGAATTGTGCCTCCAGGCGTTTCATAACAACCCCTTGATTTCATACCAACAAATCTATTTTCAACCAAATCTAGTCGACCAATTCCATTTCTTGATCCAATTTCATTGAGCGTATGAAATATCTCATGTGCTTTTAATTTTAGATTGTTAATTGCTACCGGATCCCCATTAACAAATGATAAAGTTACCAACTCCTCTTTGTCTGGAGCTTCCATAGGAGATTTTGTCCATCTCCACATTGAATCCTCAGGAGGATTATTCGGATTTTCTAAATGTCGACCTTCGTAAGATATATGCAATAAATTTGCGTCCATGCTATAGGGGCTTCCACCTTTTTTATGTTTCATGTCAACAGAAATCCCATGCTGTTCTGCAAAATTTAATAATTTTTCTCTACTTAATAGATCCCATTCTCGCCAAGGAGCAATCACTTTTATCTCTGGATTTAATGCATAAGCACTTAATTCAAACCTTACTTGATCATTGCCTTTTCCAGTAGCTCCATGAGCAATTGCATCCGCTCCTGTTTGCTTAGCAATCTCAATCAGTCTTTTTGCAATCAATGGTCTGGCAATAGAGGTTCCAAGTAAATATTCACCCTCATAAAGTGTGTTTGCTCTAAACATTGGAAACACATAATTTTTTGCAAAGTCTTCTTGAAGATTTTCAATAAAGATTTCTTTTACCCCAGCGCTTTTAGCTTTTTCTCTGGCGGGTTCAATTTCTTCCCCTTGGCCAATATCCGCAGTAAATGTAACCACTTCGCAATTGTATTTTTCTTTAAGCCATTTTAAAATTACAGAGGTGTCTAAGCCACCCGAGTATGCAAGAACAACTTTTTTGATCTGTTTCATTAAGCTATACCCTTCCTATCAAAAGCAATTCTAATAGAGCTTTTTGCACATGCAAACGATTTTCGGCCTCATCCCACACAACCGATTGGGGGCCATCGATAACTTCTGCAGTAACCTCCTCACCCCGATGAGCTGGCAGGCAATGCATAAAAACTGCATCTTTATCAGCTTCGTTCATCATCTCCTTATCCACTTGCCAATCCGCAAAAATTGATTTTCTCTCTTTTAATTCAGACTCATATCCCATACTCGTCCAAACATCTGTAGTGACTAAATGTGCCCCTTTAGCTGCATCCATTGGATTTTCAAATTGTTCAAAATGCGAATCATCATATAAGCCAGCCCTTTCAACTTCAACTTCATAGCCTTTAGGTGTGGAAACATGCATATTAAAATTTAACAATTCAGCTGCCTGAAGCCAGGTGTTGCATACATTATTAGAATCTCCAATCCATGCGACGGTTTTACCTTCAATTGATCCTCTGTGTTCAATATAGGTATAAATATCAGCTAAAATCTGACATGGATGATATTCATTAGTTAGTCCATTAATAACTGGGACTCTTGAATTTTCTGCGAATCTTTCAATTATTTCTTGTTCAAAGGTTCGAATCATAACGACATCACTCATTCTTGAAATAACTTGCGCTGCATCTTCAACTGGTTCCCCACGACCCAATTGAGAATCTTTGGTATTTAGGTAAATCGCTGATCCTCCTAATTGTTGCATTCCTGATTCAAAAGACAATCTAGTCCTGGTGCTTGCTTTTTCAAAAATCATCACTAGGGTTCTGTCCTCTAACGGCCAATATTTTTTATAATTTTTAAATTGATCTTTTAGCCACTTTGCACGCTGGAAAAGGTAATAGATATCATCTTTACTTAAATCGTTAAATTGTAAAAAATGTTTTAATTTCATACCTTATTTACTTTCAATAAATTCTTTTATTAAGAGAGTTAATTTTGCAACTAAAAAATCTGACTCGTCATCGTTAATTACTAATGGAGGAACAATTCTAATTACATTTCCAGAAGTCACACTAATTAACAATCCATGCTTTAAACCTGTTGTCATCAATTCCGTGCAATTTTGGTTTAATTCAATACCAATCATCAAACCTAAGTGCCTCACATCTTGAACTGCGATCGAATTTTTAAAATTTGTTCTCAACTCATGAGCTATTTTTGCTCCTTGTATTGTGGCATTTAAAAGTAAATTTTCAGATTGAATAATATCTAAAGTTAAACACCCAGCGCTACAGGCAAGTGGGTTACCTCCAAAAGTTGAACCATGCTGGCCAGGTTTAATAATGTCTGTTATTTTGTTATTTACCAATGTTGCACCAATTGGAACCCCAGAACCCAAACCTTTGGCACTCGTTAGAACATCAGGCTTGATATCAGAATATTGATAAGCATATAATTTACCTGTCCTACCAATTCCGGTTTGAACTTCATCGAGCATTAATAACCAATTATTTTGTTCACAAATATTTTTTAGTTCATTTAAATAGAGGTTTAAATTTTCAGGCAATCTAACACCACCTTCGCCCTGAATTGGTTCTACAAATATCGCAACAACATTTTTATTTTGTTCTGCAATTTTTTTTACGGAATCTAGGTCATCAAAGGGAACTCTAATAAATCCTTTTAATAGGGGCTCAAAACCTGCTTGAACTTTCCTATTTCCTGTTGCTGATAGAGTAGCCATTGTTCTTCCATGGAAAGATTGTTCCATCACAATTATTTCTGGACTCTGAATTCCATGAGAATGAGCATATAACCTTGCAAATTTAATTGCTGCTTCATTGGCTTCACAACCGGAGTTTGAAAAAAATACTGCATCAAGCCCAGTTAAGGCAGTTAATTTGGATGAGAGATTTTCTTGCTCTTTTATATTTACATAATTAGATACATGAATAAAGCAATCTAGCTGATTTTTAAGGCCTTCAATAAGAACAGGATGAGTATGCCCAACGGTATTAACAGCGACACCCGCAAGAGCATCTAAGTATCTATTTCCTTGTTTATCAAAAAGCCATACTCCAGATCCTTTTTCAAATGAAATAGGAAGTCTTCCGTATGTATTTAAAATTGATGTATTGGATTCCATTCCGAAAATAAAAAACGGCGGCAACTGCCGCCGAATTTCAAATAATGTTAAAGGTTAATTATAAACCAATTAGCCCTTTATGTGAAAGCCCATTGGTCATTAAAAATAACATCGGTATAGATAGCATAGTATTAGTTCTTGATGCTAAAAAGGCAATTCGTCTTGCGGATGTTTTCTCAGAGTCTGAGGCTGGTTTCAAACCCAAGATTTTTTGTTGATTTGGCCAAATTAACACCCAGACGTTAAACAACATGATAGTACCAAGCCATGAACCAAGTCCTATAGCCTCATAACCACCACTCAAAGTAAAGGCGGGAACAAAATTTGCCCCAAGAAGAGCCGCCCCGGCAATCCATGTCGCGAGTGCAGCCCATCTAAACCAAAGCAAAGCAAGCGGAGCCACATGTTTGGTGATTCCAGAAGCCGTTCCATCGGCATTTGCATTTTTTAATGCTGGTACCTGAACAAAGTTAAAATAGTAAAGAAGTCCAATCCATGCAACACCAACTATGACGTGAACACATCGAACTATTGCGGTAAAATAATCATATTCCATATCAATCTCCTACAAATAAATAAATTAAGTATTACTCACACTAATTAAAAAAAGTTTTTCAAGAGATATACGAAAACAATAGTAAGTATAACGCCTGCTACAATAGTGCCTAAAATTGAATCTAATGGGTTCTTCATAAATATAACCTCCGAAATTTAAGAATAGACTATATTATTTAACAACATTGTCAAGATGAACAAATATACCGATCATACAAAGAGACATAAAGCATCTAAATACAAAAGCTTTAGATGGATGCTTGTTGCGACTATTTTTTTTAGCATAATGGGCTTGTCTGTTAAATTAAGTTCCTCGAGTTTTAATGAATACGAACTTGTTTTTTATAGATCATTTATAAGCTTAATAATCATTGTTATGTTAATGAAAGTGAGCGGTGTTCGTTATCATACGAAATACAGCATACTGCATTTCACAAGATCTTTTGTAGGCTTCTTAAGCTTGCTCTTATTTTTTTATGCAATCACCCAACTTCCATTAGCTACCTCAATGACACTTAATTACACATCACCAATTTTTGTTGGACTGTTAATTCCATTATTAATGAAACAAAAATTTCAAGTAAATAAAATTTTTCTCATATTTATAGGATTTGTTGGGATAACATTAATTTTAAAACCTGTATTTAATGATAACTTGTTAGCTGGCCTTATGGGTGTTCTTTCAGGTTTTGGAGCAGCTATCGCATACATTATGATAGCAAAATTAGGTCAACTGAAAGAGGCTGGATTAAGAACTGTTTTTTACTTCACTTTTTTATCTACTGTGCTTTCTTTTGCGCTAATGTTTACTCAAAATATTCACCCTATTTCTTTTGATAGAAATTTGTTGTTTTTGTTAATCCTGGGATTCAGTGCAACAATTGCACAGCTGGCAGTTACACAGGCTTATAAAGAAGGAAAAACCATTAATAATGCCGCGTACTCATATATGACCGTGGTGTTCTCTGTGATTTGGGGTATTTTGATATTCAGGGAGGAGTTAGCCATCGAAACAATCTTGGGCATTATTCTAATTTTTATTTCGGGATTTTTTGTCAGCAAAAAATAATTATGGCTCAATTAAACCGCATCGAATAGCAATCAATGCAATTTCAGCAGAGTTATTTGCGTTTAATTTTTGCTTAATATTATACAAATGTGTGCCCACTGTTCTGGGACTTAAACACATGGTATCTGCAATTTCGTTGGTACTTTTACCCTTAGCAAGCGCAATAAATACCTCAAATTCACGATCAGATAAAATTTCAGTCGGGTCATTCTCTCCAGAAAGCTGAGTAATAGCTAATTGCTGTGCTACAGATGATTCAATGTATTTTTTTCCTGATCCTACTGTTCTGATTGCACTTATCAGCTCCTCAGCAGCGCTTCTTTTTGTTAAATAACCAATTGCTCCTGCACTGAGCACTCGCTTTGGGTGAACTGAATCCTCATGAGCAGATAACACCAATATCTTAGCATTTTTATCTTTAGCTATAATGCGTTCAATCGCTTCAAGGCCACCAATACCAGGCATTGTGATGTCCATAATGGTAACATCCGGTTTCAATTCTTGATATTTCTGAATACCATCCTCACCTGTCTCCGACTCAGCTATAACTTTCATATCCTTTTCAGAATCAATGAGCATTTTGAAGCCCATTCTAACGACCGAATGATCATCCACCAAAAGTACTTTCAGTTCTGCCATATATTTCCTTAAATTTTATTTTTAATGGGAATAGTCCCTAAAAGATATGTCCCATCAGAATTTGATTGTAACTCAAACTTTCCATTTAAGCCCTGAATTCTTTCTCGCATACCCACAATTCCAAATTGCTTCGAATATTTCAAGTTTTTGACATCGAATCCTTTACCGTTATCTCTAAAAGAAACCATTAATTCTTTATTTTTTAAAGACAAATGAATATCTACTTTAGATGCATCAGCATGTTTTAAACAATTATTCATAGCTTCTTGAATAAATCGGTAAATATTTATACTCACATCTTCAGATAGTTTATCAACACCAACAGATTTAAAATTTATATGCAAATTTGGGTATTGTATTTGCCATGTTGCTAATAAATCTTTTAAGGTTTCAACTAAACCTAAATTATCTAGAGAGCCTGGCCTTAATTTACGAATAATATTATGCATTCCATCATAAATTTGATTAGCTGCAGAAGTTACTGATTCCGCACTATTCTTGATTACATCATTTGTCTTAGATTGGTTTTTAATATTTTGTGCAAATATTTTAATTGCTGAAACATATTGCCCAAGTTCATCATGGAGCTCCCTAGCTAAGCTGTGTCTCTCATCTTCAATTTTTTCCTGTATTAGAGAGGTTAATTTTCGGTTCTGGTCTAATGCTTTTTTAGATTTTGCTGCTTTAATTTTTTCAGAAATGTCTCTCATGCTCACAATATCACCAATCACTTCTTTTTTTTCAGGATCGTAAAGAGGCGAAATTGAAACAGATACATCAATTACTGATTTAGATTTAGTTAATCGTCTTGTTTCTAGATTTTGTATTTTTTTATTCTTATGAGTAAAGCTAATATTGGACTTTAACTCCGAAATTTTATTTTTTGGGACAATCATCTCAACAGTTTTTCCAATCACCTCCTTTTTTTTATATCCAAACATCAATTCTGCCGAATTATTCCAAAAATTTATTTTCTGGTCTGAGTCTAATATCATGATTGCATCAGCAGTTTGTTGCGAAATTAAAGCAAGCCTTTTGTTTTCACTTAAAAAATTATCTAAAGACTGACCCATTTTATTAAAATTATCAGCAATACTTTGAAAGTCTGAAATTTTAAAAAAAGGTAGTCGAGTTTTTAGCTTTCCTTGGCCGAATTCCTCAATACCTCTTATTAAAATATTAATTGAGGATAACCATTTGCCTAATAACCAGTAAATTAATGTATTGATGATTAAAAAAACGATTAGTGAAATATAGATAAAACTTCTGGTATGAAACCAAGCTTCTCTTATAGCACCCTCTGGAGATGACTCCACAATAAGCCTGCCATATCTAATAATTTTTGCATTTAATTCTTTAGGGGGCGTCATATAACTTTTAAACCAAATAGGCGGATTAATTTCTTTACGATAGGTTGATTCAGGGGTTTGATATAAAAGATGATTATTTAAATTATAAAGGGAAATAACGTTACTCCTAACATGACCCAATTCCATGAGAAAAGGTTGAATAACTTCGTGGGTGTAGCCCCATTCCGGATTCTGAACAGAGCTAGTAATAAAAGTATCTAGTAGCTGCAGGGTAACTCGATGTGATGATTCAACGCCTTCTTCAATAGCTTTCTTTGATGATTTCATTAACGTGATAGACAATCCTATCAAAAATAAAATCATAATAATGGTTATTAAAAGATTTAATCGAAGCCTTAAACTCATAAGTTAATATTAAATTTAAAAATTTGGGAAATCAAAAAAACACTTGTATTATAGTTCTTAAAATGAATCACATTTAATTATATCCACAATACCAAAATGACGTTGAACTAAAGTCAAAAAATTCAAAAGGGAGGTTTGAATGGCTATTGAATCGGTAATGCATGAAAAAAGAATTTTTAACCCACCAAAAACTCTTAGCGATCAAGCGTATATAAAAAATCTAGATGAATATTACAACCTATGTAAACAAGCTGAGGAAAATTATGAAGAATTTTGGGCTGGATTGGCTAAAGAGCTCATTGACTGGAAAAAACCTTTTACTAAAATTTTAAATGCTGATAACGCTCCCTTTTATAAGTGGTTTGAGGATGGAGAATTAAACGTTTCATATAACTGCCTTGATCGACACTTGCCCTCGAAGAAAGATAAAGTTGCCATTATTTTTGAGGCCGATAATGGAAAATCGACTCATTTAACATATCAAGAACTTTATGAAAGAGTTTGTCAGTTTGCTAACGGGCTCAAAACTCTTAATCTAGCTCTCGGCGATCGAGTAATAATTTACCTTCCCATGGGAATTGAAGCCATTGTTGCCATGCAAGCATGCGCCAGAATTGGCCTCACTCACTCAGTTGTATTTGGTGGCTTTTCTGCAAAAAGTATTCAAGAAAGAGTTATTGATGCTAAAGCAAAATTAATCATCACAGCAGATTATCAAAATCGTGGTGGAAAAGAATTACCTCTCAAACAAGCAGTCGATGAGGCTATAAAGCTTGGCAAGTGTGAATCAATTGAAAAAGTTATTGTACTTAACCGAACAAATAAAAAATATGAGTTAAAGCCAAATGAGATTGATTGGCATGAATTATGTGAAAATCAAATGAAAGTTTGTGATCCTGTATGGGTACCATCAGAACATCCTCTTTTTCTTCTTTACACCTCTGGATCAACTGGAAAGCCTAAAGGAGTCCAACATTCATCAAGTGGTTATCTTCTTCATGCCATGAACACCACTAAGTGGACTTTTGACCTAAAAGACGATGATATATTTTGGTGTACGGCAGATGTTGGTTGGATTACAGGGCACTCATATGTTGCCTATGGGCCTCTTGCTCTGGGAGCCACACAAATTGTTTTTG